>Ga0207670_10000332_pt1 | contig 28190 bp, 23 predicted proteins | sample KBSS23HmetaG_FD_184339 | JGI IMG/M metagenome (GOLD analysis project Ga0207670, IMG submission 184339) | Switchgrass rhizosphere microbial communities from Kellogg Biological Station, Michigan, USA - KBS S2-3H metaG (SPAdes) (version 2) | ecosystem: Host-associated > Plants > Roots >... | reverse complement strand
GAGAGCGGGGCGACGCGGGCGCCAGGGTGCCGCGCGGCACCTTCGCTCATTGAATTCGCAACGACTTCCGGGCCTGGAACGTGCCCCGGGGCACCCTCGTCGGCTGTCGCGGGTGCCACCGCGTCCAGCCTGGCGGCGACGTCGGGCCGCGGGTAGCGCTTCGCCAGGAGCTGCTCGATCTCGTCCATGGACTTGTGCGTGGCGGCGGCGAGCAACTCCTCGGCGTTCTCCGGGGAAAGGCGCGGCGCGAGCAGGCGCAGGCCGGTCAGGTGGACGCGCCCGTCGGCGAGCGCCTCGAACACCGCGGGGCAGTCTCTCCCGACGCGGGCCACTTGGATCCGTTTCTTGGCGGAGTCCTCGGAGAGCCCCAGCTCTCCGATGCAGTACTTCAACATCGATTCGTAAGCAGCCGGTAGGTACCGCTTCCGCTCGTCGAACTCGGCGATGTGGGCGAGCAGCTCGGCGGTGGCTTCCTTTTCGTTCTTGGACTTGGTGGCGAGTTCCCTCTGCAGTACCTCATTGCTCAGGTGCGTCAGCGAGAAGCGGTTCACGCGTCACCTTCGACGGGGGCGGGTGGTCGAGGGCCGACGTGTGAATCCTACAGCCCGAGAATTCAGCGCTCACAGATGCCCGCACGTCGCGCGAACGAGCCGCCGACATCATTTCGAGTGCGGTGCGTGCTTTCGTGACGCGCACGCGCTCGTATGGAATTCTCCCGCGCGTTCGCGCGAGCCATCTCAATTCCGAGCACCTCGCCTTCGGAATCGCGGCAAATCAAATCGACGTCAAGTCCGCGCGCGTCGAGCCATCTGGTCGGTTGGCAGTCACGGGATGTTCACGTCGGCCGGCCCGCTCCCCTGCACCAGTCTGAAGCTTCAGCGACGCGGCCGCTCGCCGGACTTCTTCACGTCGATCACCTGCCGCGTCCACACGGCCGTGGGTCTGCCGCCGAGCAGCGCCGGGTGGTAGCGCATGCCGAGCGCGGCCTCGATCGCGGCGTCGACCGCGAGCGAGTCGGCATCGCTCGCGGCCAGCAGCGCGTCGCTCACGTCGCCGTTCTCGTCCACGCGCACGTCGAGCGTCACCTGCCCACCGCGTCCACCCACGACGCGCGCCGGCGCGCCACGGGCGATCGGCGGCAGGAGCGTGCGTTCGTCCCGGGGGCTCGCGCTCGCCTTCGGGGCGGGAGGCTCACCCGGCTCGGGAACGGGAAGCTCATGCGAGGGTTCCGCTGGCGCCACGACGACGGGTGGAACGGACGGTGCGCGATCGAGCCCGGCTCGCTCGACCGAGACCTTCTCCAATCTGAACGCACCCGCGAGCGGCACCAGCGGCCGTTCCGGCCGGTCGAGCGCGATCGCGGCGGCCGCGCTGTCGGAGATGGCTCGCGGACGCTCGTCGGGAGCGCGCGTACAGGCCCCTAGGGCGAGCCCGATCAGCAGCGGAAGTGTCATCGAGCGGTTCACGCGTACCCAAGATAGCGGTTGTGGCGCGCGGCGCGCGGGTCTAGCCTTCAGGCATGACCAGCCGCGACCGGGTGCTGGCCGCACTCGCGGGCGAGTCCCTCGATCGCCCGCCGGTCTCGTTCTGGGGCCACGTCTATCACCGCGAGTCCTCGGCCGCCGAGCTGGTGGCGCACACGCTCGAGCGCTGGCGCAAGCACCGCTGGGACTGGGTGAAGCTCAACCCGCGGAAGCACTATCACGTCGAGCCCTGGGGCGTGCGTTACCGCTACACCGGCGTGCCCGACGAGAAGCCCACGGTCGAGCGCTGGCCGGTGCACGAGCCCACCGACTGGGACCGGATCGACGAGCAGCCGCACGATCAGGGCGCGCTCGGAGAACAGTTGGAAGCGGTGCGCGAGCTGCGGCGGGCGCTTCCCCAGGACGTCCCCCTGCTCCAGACCGTGTTCACGCCGCTCGCGATCCTGGCCGAGCTGACCGAGCCACCGGAGAACCTGCGCGACCTGCTCCCGCGCGAGCCGAAGCGGATCGAGCGCGCGCTCGAAGCGGTCACGCGCACGTTCGAGCGCTACGTGGCAGCGGTGATGCAGGCCGGTGCCGACGGGCTCTTCCTCGCCACCGTGGACTGGGGCTCGCGCGAGTTCGTGACGCCGGAGTCGCTGCGCCGCTGGTCGCGGCCGTACGACCTGCGCCTGCTCGCCGCGGCCGGTCCGTCGCGTTACCACACCGTGCACGTGTGCAAGGGCGACGCGCTGCTCTACGAGTTCGCGGACTACCCCGTGGGCGCGTTCTCTTGGGACGCGACCGCGCCGGGCAATCCGACACTTGCCGAGGCGCTGTCGCGGCTCAAGGGCGCCGCGATGGGCGGCATCGATCACGAGGGCGCGCTCCAGCGCGGCCCCGATGCGGCGATCGCCGCCTACCGGAGCGCGCTCGAGGCCACCGGCGGACGGCGGTTCCTGTTCGCGCCGGGCTGCTCGATCCCGCCGCAGACTCCCGATTCAACGCTGGCGGCGCTGCGCGAGGAGGTCGAACGCGCGCCCGCCCGGCAAGGAGGTCCTTGAGGCTCCCCTGAAGTGCGAGCAGGCAGATTCGAAGGAGGGTTCGACATGCACCGCGCATTCGTCTCCTCGATGTGGCTGGTCGTCGCGTGCCTCGCCGGCGCGGCGCTCGCGCAGACGGAGTTCAAGCCCAACCACGGCACGCCGGCCCCGTCGCCGACCCACGTGCCGAGCACCGCCGCGTCGGGGCCCGGCCGCGTCTCGACGCGCGTGGCGGTGGGCGAGCAAGCCCCCGACTTCGAGCTCACGAAGATCGACGGCAAGCCGCTCCGGCTGTCCACGCTCCGGGGCAACTGGGTGATGCTCTGGTTCGTGGAGAACCGCGACTCGCTGACGACGGTCGAGACGCTGGCGGCTGAGCTCGAGAAGCTCCACGTTCGCACGCTCGCCGTCTGCTACGACAAGACGTCGGCGCTGGCGCAGCGGGTCCGCGGGCGCGTGATCGCCTACACCCCGCTCGCCGACCCGACCGGCGACATCGTCTCGCTCTACGGGCTGCTCGACAGCAACAGCACGCGCGAGTCCGTGCGGCCCGGATTCGTGCTCGTCAATCCCATCGGCGACGTGCGCATGGCACTGCTGGGCCACCAGCTGCCCTCGGCGGACGCCTCGCGCCTCGTGCAGCTCGCCGTCGTCGGCGAGTGAACGCGGCAGCCGAACGAGTTCAGGCCGCCCGACGCTGCCCCTTGGGGTCGAACATCGCCCGCAGCGCGCGCTCCACGTCGGGGAACGAGAACGGCTTCGCCATCACCAGGTCGACACCTCGTGAGAGCGCGGCGTCCTCCTCGAGCTGGAAGCCCCAGCCCGAGACCAGCACCACGGCGCACTCCGGTCGTCGCGACTTCACCACCGCCGCCAGGTCCCAGCCGTTCACCTCGGGCATGCCGAGGTCGGTGAACACCACGTCGTAGGTATCGCGCCGCAGCAGCTCGATGGCCGCGGGACCGCCGAGCGCGGTCGTGACCTGGTGGCCCATGCCGCGCAGCATCTCGGCGAGCACGGTGAGCACGGACTCCTCGTCGTCGGCCACGAGCGCGCGCAGCGCGGTCGGCGCCGGGCCGTCGGCCGCCGGCCCGTGCTCCACCGGGACCGCGCCGGTCGGGAACGTGAGCGTGAACTCGGTGCCCTCGCCGGGGATGCTGTGCACGTCGATCCGCCCGCGGTGGCGCTTGACGATGCCGTACGCCACCGAGAGCCCGAGGCCGGTGCCCTTCACCTCCTTCGTGGTGAAGAACGGGTCGAACACGCGCGCGCGCGTGTCGTGGTCCATGCCCATGCCGGTGTCGCGCACCTGCACGCGCACCTGGTCGCCCTCGTCGGCGCTCGAGATCCACACGTCGCCGCCCGCGGGCATGGCGTCCACGGCGTTCAGCACCATGTTCGTGAACACCTCGCGCAGCTCCGAGGCCGCGCCGGCGATCGTCCGCGAGGCCCGGAGATCGAGGTGCAGGTTCACGACCACGCCGCGACGCTTGGCCCCTGCCTCCCACGCCGGGCGCGTCAGCTCGACGACGCCGTAGAGCACGCGGTTCAGGTCCAGCGTCTCGAAGCGCTCGTCCTGGCGGACTCGCGTGAACTCCTGCACCCGCCGCACCGTCTGCGCGCCGTCGAGCGCGGCCTGCTCGACCACGCCGAGCTGCCGGCGGATGCCGGGGTCGTCGACGCTCTGCAGCAGGAGCTGCGTGCGGCCCAGGATCGCGGCCAGGATGTTGTTGAAGTCGTGCGCCACGCCGCCGGCCATCTCGCCCAGGGCGTTGAGCTTCGCCGACTGGACGAGCTGCGCCTGGGTGGACCTCAGCTCGTCGTAGGCGAGCTTGATGCTCTCGTAGAGCCGGGCGTTCGCGATCGCCGCGCTGCACTGGCCGGCGAACAGCGTCGCCAGCTCGAGGTCGTCCTCCTGGAACCCGCGCGCGCCGATGCGCGACAGCGTGATCACGCCGAGTACCCGCTCGCGCGAGATCAGCGGCACGCACAGCAGCGCCGACTGCTCGGGCGGCGTGCCCGGCACGGTGAGCGCGCGCGGGTCGGCCTCGGCGTCGTTCACGATCTCGCCGCGGCCCGAGAGCGCCACGCTGCCGGTGATGCCCTCGCCTGGCTTCAGGCGCACGGCGAGCATCTCTTCCATGTACGTGCGCGCGTCGCACACCGCGGGCACGAGCACGTTCTCGCGATCCTCGTACAGGAACACCGTGCACTCGTCGGTCTGGATCACCTGCCGGATCTGCTTGGCGATCGTGGTCAGGATGGTGTTCAGGTCGAGCGTGTTGACGACCGCGCGGCTCACGGTGAGGAGCGCGCTGAATTTCTCGCGTTGTGCGACCTCGCGCCGCAGCACGTCCTCGAGCGGCACGTCGGGAAGCGGATCCGCGGGATCGCGCAGCCACGGCCAGCGCGCGAGCGTCACCAGCGCTTCCTCCACCGCGGGCGCCGTGACACCGGCGGCCTGCCACGCCGCGATGCAGCTCGCGAGCGCGGGCACGAACGTCGCGAGCCCGCCGTCGGCGAATGCGCCCGCCATCTGGCCGGTGATCCCCTCGGCCTCCGCTCGCGCGCGCTCGGCCCCCAACCCCGAGGAGAGCGCGCGCTGGAGCGCGCCCTCGGTGGTGGGCCGGTGTTCGTTCAGCAACCGCGCGATCGACGGGTACACGACACTCTCCCGGAACGGGGACGACCAGTGATAAAGGGTTTTCGGTAACCTACCGGGGCCAGCTTGAGTGCGTTAAGTCGTGTAAAGGTTTACATGTGCACCATGCACGGAGCGCTCGACCATTCTGAAGTGCGACGCGGCCTGCGCTCTGGGTCAACGACCCCGCGCTGGGACGAGGACGGCCGCGACCGGACCCGTTCACCTCGTCCATCCCCCGGCAATCTGCTAGCACTTGCCCGCCCCAGACCCCACTCGAGGAGGCCACAGTGCCCAGCAGCCGTCGACCACTACTGATGTGCGCGCTGCCGGTGATGCTGTTGTCGGCCCCCCGGGCCACGTCTGCAGCCGACGATCCGGCCTCCGCCATCGTGGCCGCCGAGCGCGCGTTCGCGGCGCAGGTGCGGGCGATGGGCGTGCGTGACGGCTTCCTCGCCTGGCTGGCGCCCACGGGCGTGGTGTTCCGGCCCGGGCCGGTGAGCGGCATCAAGACCTACGAGAAGCAACCCGCCGGCTGGAGCGGCCTGCTCGCGTGGACGCCGATGCACGCCGCGATCAGCGCAGACGGCAAGCTGGGCTGGAGCACAGGTCCATGGGCCTGGAGCCGTGACTCGACGCAGAAGAAGCCCGACCGCCACGGCGAGTATATGAGCGTGTGGCGCATGCAGTCGGACGGCTCGTGGAAGGCGGTGCTGGACTGCGGCGTCGGCCATCCAGCGCCCACGCGCGAAACGCCGGCGGTCTCCTACAGCGCACCGGTGCCGGGCGCGAGCCTCGGGAGCCGGCCGCTCGCCACGCGGCAGTCGCTCTACCAGGCGGACGCGGCGTTCGCGAAGCTGGCGGGGACCGAGGGCGTCTCCGACGCGATCGCGCGCTACGCGGCCGAAGACATCATCGTGCTGCGCGAGGGCGACCAGCGCGTCACCGGGAAGAGCGCCGCCCGCGACTCGATCGCGAGCCGCGAGGCCACGGCGCGCATGGTGTCGAACGCCCAGAGCGTCGCGGGCAGCGGCGACCTCGGCTACACGTACGGCACGTTCGTGACCGGCGGGCTCTCGGACCCCGACAGCGCGTGGTACGTGCACGTCTGGCACCGGGGCCAGGCCGCCGCGTGGAAGCTCGCCTTCCAGGTGGTCATGCCGGTGCCCAAGCCGAAGTGAGGCGCGGCCGGCGCTGACGCCCCTCCCGCGCGGCCTGCACGTGCTCCCCACGCCGGGGTGATGCCGCGCTCTCAGCTCGCCGATAACGCCGGGGACCCGTTTCCGTTCGTCCGGAGGTCCCCATGTTCCGTCGCGTCACGTACGCGCTGTTGGCCACGGCGCTCGTCGCCGGCTGTGCCGGCCCCACGAAGCTGGCCGAGAAGAGCCAGCAGAAGCTCTCGAGCGGAGACATCTGGCGCGCATGGCAGCTGGCCACGCGCGCGCTCGACCGCGAGCCCATGAATCCGAAGGCCAAGGAGGCCGCCGCCGCCGCCGGCCGTGTGATCGCCGACGACTGGCAGCGGAAGATCCATGCGCTGGCGCCGATCGACAGCGTCCAGGCCGCCGAGCAGGTGCTCGAGTTCACGCAGTTCCGCGTGAACGCCATCAATTACACCTCGATCGAGGTGTCGCCGGCGTGGGCCCTCGAGGAGCGCACGCTCCGCCTGGCTGCCGCGCGCGATCACTACCTGCAGGCCTCGCAGGCGAAGACCGCGCACCGGCCGAAGGCCGCGTACGCACACTTCAGCGAGATCGGGCGCTTCGTCGCCAATTACAAGGACGCCACGCAGCAGGCCGAACGCGCCTACCAGCAGGCGCTCACCCAGGTGGCCGTGCTGCCGTTCACGAGCAGCACGGACCCGAGCTTCGGCCGCGAGGTCTCGGACCGCTGGCGCGACGCGCTGTCGAAGGAGCTGGCGCCGCCGCAGGCGCAGTTCACCCGCATCATGGGCGGGGACGCGATCACGAGCCGCATGAGCGTGGCCCAGCTCGGCCGGTTGACGCGCGAGGACGCGGTGAAGCTGGGCCGCAAGTCGGGCGCCGAGCGGGTGGTCTGGGGCTCGCTCGGGAGCGTCCGCTCCGAGACCCAGCTCCAGTACTTCCGCGACGTCGTGGCCCGCAAGGTGGTGCAGAAGGACGAGACCGGCAAGGAGGTCGTGCGCTGGGTGGACGTGCCGATCGAGGTCGTGGCGCGCGTGCGCGACGTGAGCGTGGACGTGGACGTCGAGGTGATCGCGACCGTGGACGGCACGTCGCTCTCGCACGAGCATGCGCCGCGCTCGAGCCGCGCGCGCGTGGTGTGGACGTCGTTCGTGCCCGACGGCGACGTCGCCAACTACGCGCTCGTCTCGGAGGCGACGCGGTCGCAGTACCCGGACCGCGCGAAGGAGGTCGAGACGCGGTGGAAGAACGTCTGCGGCGAGACCACCACGCTCCAGCAGGTGCTGACGGCGCGGCGGGAGACGCGCGGCGACCAGGGCTACGACCGCGGGACGCTCGGCCGGTTCGCGGCCGGGACCGCGTTCGTGTTCCTCCAGGAGCTGCCGCCGGCGCAGGACCTGGCGCTGGCTGCGCTGTCCAATGGCTGGCAACCGCTCCGCAAGGAGCTCGCGCGCCTGGACGGCATGGACGACGTGGATCTCGGCGTGGCGCTCGGGGACGACTAGGACGCATTGACGTAGCGCAGGACCGACGCCGGCGTGGCGGCAGCGACCACGTCGGCGTCGATGATTTTCAGCCGCCCGCCAGCACGACCGGAGTTACGTCGCGCACGTCTCTTGCGAGCACGTAACACACGACCCCGCCCCCGCGGAGCCTGCATGCTCGCGCGCGTGCGCACGGCGGCGCTGTGGGGACTGGACGCGTTCCCGGTCGACTGCGAAGTGGACGTGGGCCCGGGGCTGCCCGGGTTCGTCATGGTCGGGCTGCCCGACGCCACCGCGCGCGAGGCGCGCGAGCGCGTGTGGCCCGCGCTCCGGAACGCCGGGCTTGGCACGCCGGACCGGCGTGTCACCGTGAACCTGGCGCCGGCCGACCGCCGCAAGGAAGGCGCCTCGGCCGACCTCGCGCTCGCGATGGGCCTGCTCGCGGCGACCGAGCAGGCGCCGGTCACGCGCCTCGCCGACACGGCCGCGATCGGCGAGGTGACGCTGGACGGCACGCTCCGCGGCACGCGCGGCACGCTGTCGCTGGCCGAGTGCCTGTGGCGTTCTGGCTGCACGAAGCTCGTGTGCGCCGCCGAGGCGGCGCCCGAGGCCGCGCTCGTGCAGGGGCTCGAGGTGCACGCGGCGCAGAACCTGAGCGAGGCGGTCGCGTGGCTCCGCGGCGACGAGCTGCCGCGCGCTTCGCCCGCCGACCCCGACACGCAGGCCGAGAAGCCGGAGGACCTCGCCGACGTGCGCGGGCAGGCGGTGGCGCGCCGCGCGCTGGAGATCGCGGCCGCGGGAGCCCACCACATGCTGCTGATCGGTCCGCCGGGCTGCGGCAAGACCATGCTCGCGAGGCGGCTGCCGGGGCTGCTGCCGCCGCTCGAGCCCAGCGAGGCGCTGGTGGTGACGCGGCTCCACTCCGCGAGCGGGCTCCGTGCACCTGGCCGCGGGCTCATGCGCGTGCGCCCATTTCGCTCACCCCATCATTCGGTGACGCTCCCGGGCCTCGTGGGCGGGAGCAATCCCCCGCGCCCGGGCGAGATCTCGCTCGCGCATCGAGGCGTGCTGTTCCTGGACGAGCTGTCGCAGTACCAGCGGAACCTTCTCGACGGCCTGCGCGACCCGCTGGAGAGCGGCGAGGTGACGATCGTGCGCTCGGGCACGCACGCGCGCTTCCCCGCGCGGCCACTCATCGTCGCGGCGATGAACCCGTGCGCCTGTGGCTGGCTCGGGCATCCGAAACGCGGCTGCGGCTGCGGCCCCGCGGAACTGGCGCGCTACGCCGCGAAGGTCTCCGGCCCGATCCTCGATCGACTCGATCTGCAGATCGAGGTGTGCGCGCTCACTTCGGATGAGTTGATGGCGGCGTCCTGTGGCGAGTCGTCAGACGTCGTGCGCAGCCGTGTGCTCGGCGCGCGCGAGGTGCAGAGGAAGCGCGGCTGGCTGAACGCACAGCTCCCCGCGCCGGCGCTGCGCGAGCACTGCCTGCTGGATGGTGCGGGACGTCAGCTCGTGGCCGATGCCATCGACCGCGGCGGCATGAGCGCGAGGGCCGTCCACCGCGCGATGCGCGTGGCGCGGACGATCGCCGATCTCGCGGGCGAGGAGCGCGTGGGAATGCTGCGGCTCGCGGAGGCGCTGCAGTACCGGGCGTACGAGGCGCGGCACCTGAGTCCCGCGCGCTGAGTCGGTGAGCCGGCGTCACTCCGGTTCCGAAAGGATCTCCTCCGGAAGCCGGCCCTTCATCACCTCGCGCACGCCGCCTTCCACGACGAGCGCGGACGATGTCGCCATGGCCACGCGCCTCCCCTCCCGGTCGTTCACGTTGCAGGAGCTGACGCGCAGGCGCTTGCCGCGATGGTTCACGGTGGCCTCGAGCGAGAGCCCGCCCGCGTCGATCAGTGCGGGCCGCGTGAACCGGATGTGCATGTCCAGCGTGGCGAACAGGTCGCCGCGACGGAGCGTCGAGTAGACCGCCGCGCCCATCGTGAACTCGGCCGCCCAGGCCAGGAGTCCGCCATAGATCGAGGGGCCCCCGTTCGAGAACCAGGGCGAGCTGGGCAGGATCGCGGCGCAGTGGCCGTCATCGATCGCGGTCGGGCGGTAGCCGGTCAGACGCCACACGGGGAAGATCGGGTCGCCCGCGACCGTCCGCCGCTGCAGCTCGATCGGGACGCCGGTCGTGATCTGCTCGTGCGTGAAGTAGCCACCCTCGGGCGGCGGGCGCAGGTACGGGTCCGGTGAGCCAGGGGGCTCGGCGTCGATCGGCGCGGCGCCGGCCTGGGCACCGGCGGGCGCATCGACGATCAGGCAGCGCGTGCTCCCGAACGCCAGCAGGCGACCGTCCTGGTCGGTGATCTGGATCATGGACAGCCCGACCTGGTTCCCGGAGTGCACGGTCTCCGCCCGACCGATCATGTTCACGGTCTTCCGGCTCATCGGTCGCACGAACGACAGGTTGAGCTCGGACGTGGTGACGAGCTTCCCCGCCGGGAGAGTCGTCCAGATCGCGCAGCCCAATGGCGCGTCCGCGAACAGCGCGTAGATGCCGCCCCAGTAGAGCCCGAAGCCGTCCTCGAGCCAGCGCGTCACCGGCATCGTGAACGTTGCTTTGCCCAACCCGGCCTCGGTCGGCCGCGTCCCCGTGAGCCGCGAGAACGGTGGCCCGGGCAGCGCGCCGCGGGCGTAGGCTCTCAGCGTCTCCAGACCCGACTGCTGGAGCGTTCGCGCGTCGCCGATCGAGCCGCGGTACGGCTCGACGATGATGTCGTCCATCACGGCTTCCGCTTCGTCAGCTCCGCGAACAGACGGTTGTAGTGCACGGTGGCGGAGTCGTTGGTCGTGCACGTGAATGCCGCCGCGCGCTCGGCGCCGTTCGCCGTGTAGCCGATCTTGATCCAGGCGTTCGGCCGGTCGTCCTTGCTGCCGCCATAGCGGACGCCGGTGATCGAGCCGCGCGGGATCTCCACGGCCACCGAGTCGCCGCGCGTGAAGCGCAGCGCCGTGGCGTCCAGGACCAGCTTCCCGGGGTTGTGCTCGTACTCCATCGGCTCACGGGGCGGCGCGTCCAAGTCCCGGTACCACGTCTCCCGCACCTGGATCGGCAGCGTCGCGCGCGCGATCGCCCGCTCCCTCGCCAGCGAGTCGGCCTTGGGATCGTTCTTCACCTTCTCGAGATTGCGCTCCAGCGAGCCCATGCTCCCCGGGCCGCTCACCGCGAGCTTGAACCCGTTCGCGGCCGCGAACTCGGCGTAGCCCTCGGGCGAGTCGAGGATGAAGTCGGCGTACCAGCTGCCGTTGACGATCACCTCGCGCATGCGCAGCAGGTAGCGGCCGTCCGCGGCGGCGTCCACCCAGGCCGACACCTTGAGACCGCGGCCGAGCCACACCTTGTGCATGCCGGCGGGCACGAGCACGGTGACGCCGGTCTTGGGCAGGATCACGCCCACCGGCGTGCGGTCCACGTACACGAACTCGGGCTTCGGATCCTGCCGCAGCTGCCGTTCGCGGACGATCACCAGACGCGCCATCCCCGGACCCGGGGCGGGAAAGCCCGTCGTGTCGCGCAGCACGACGTCGGGTTGCGCACCGGCCGGCGAGACGTGCGCGAACGTTGACATGAACCACACAAACGCGACCAGCAGACTCGACTTCTTCATGGCGCGGCGGCCTCCATCGGATGCTCCCGGCTCGACGGCACAGGGTGCGCTTCACTGCTCACCGCGTGCAGGCGGTGCAGGCTAGCAGGCCGCGGAATCCGCGCCAATTCGCCGCACTCGGCGACGCGCTCGCGCACGTCGGATGGTGCGCTGTGCGTGCACGCAACGAGCACGTGCGCGCGAGCACGTGCGCAGCATGCGCGAAGCGCTGTGTTGCGCACCGAATGCCTCCGCAGTCGTGTCACGCGCACGCTCGCTCGCACGCGAAACTGGTTTTGCTCTTGCATTCAATTCGCCAACGGCGTACAAGCAGAAATGAACGGCGAACGCGTCCCCCCGCATTCCCGCTCGTGCTCTGAGCATGGAGTCTCTGCCGATCGAGGTCACGCACCTCGAGCCGGTTGACGGTAAAGGCGGAAAGACTCGTTCCCAGGCCGGAACCATCTCCCCGAGAGGATCTCAGGGATGGGCGAGGCCGATGCAGAGGAGAGTCGGTAATGGCACGACGTCGTCGTAGAGCCAAGAGGGCTGTCCGCAAGGCCGTGCGTCGCAAGGTCGCGCGCAAGGCTGTGCGCCGCAAGGTCGCGCGCAAGGCCGTACGCCGGAAGGTCGCGCGCAAGGCCGTGCGCCGGAAGGTCGCGCGCAAGGCGGTGCGCCGGAAGGTCGCGCGCAAGGCGGTGCGCCGGAAGGTCGCGCGCAAGGCCGTTGCTCGCCGTGCCGTGCGCCGTGCGGTGCTCCGCCGCCTGGCTGCCGCGGCCACGATGGAAGGCCAGTCGTAGGATCGAGGTCGGCGGGCGGACGCGTCGACTCTGTGTCCGCCCGCCAGACCCGCCTCGCCGCTCCGGGCACGCCGGCCGCCATGTTCATGTGCCACGTGAAGGCTGCCCCGGTTGTCCCGCTCCTCTGGCTCGTTTGCGCGCTGCTCACGCGTCCGCTGGCAGCCGCCGCCGCGACCCCGCCTGACAGCACCGGCAGCCCGGCTCCGGCGAAGAAGTCGTTCCTGCCGCTGCTCGGCGAGGAGGCGACCAAGCGCGGCATCGAGCTGCCGCTGCCGTTCGGCTCCGGCCTCGTCTTCTACCACCTCGACCGCGACATCGACATCACCGACGTGCGCCTCGGCGTGAACGGCGCGCCGCCCACGTCGGTGAGCCAGTTCGCGCACCTCTCGTCCACGTCGCGCGTCAACAACCTGAACGCCAAGCTCGACGCCTGGATCCTGCCGTTCGTCAACGTCTACGCGGTCGCCGGCTACGTGTGGAACGAGTCCGACACGCGGATCGATGTGGAGTTGCCGCCGCTCCTGCCGGGAGGGCCCACGCGCCGGCGGCAGGTCACCATCCCGACCGAGATCCAGGGCTCGGTGGGCGGGCTGGGGATCACGCTCGCCGGCGGCTACGGGCCCTACTTCATGACGTACGACGCCAACTTCGATCAGGCCGATCTCGGGTTCGACAACCGCTTCAAGGCGGTCATCACGTCGATCCGCGGCGGCTGGAACGGCAAGGCGGGCGTGCGGCCGCTGCGGCTGTGGGCGAGCGTCACCGACTGGAACACGTTCGCCACCGCCACCGGCACGGTCGCCGACCCGGACGGCGGCACGTTGAGCTTCGAGGTGGACCAGGGCCCGAGCTACCGCACCACGTACGGCTTGGGCGGGCAGTACTCATGGCGGCCCTGGCTTGAGTTCGCCGTGGACGGCGGCGTCGACGGTCACGGCGGCTGGTACCTGGCCGTGATCCCCGTGTTCCGGTTCTACCTCTAGCGGCGCGAACCCGGTACTCCCGCGACCGCTCGGGCGGTCACGGGTTGTCAAAGATACACGCACTCGATCGCCGACTGCCTCAGCCAGCCGCCGCTGCCGCCGGGGAGCTGGACGAGCAGCCACTCCCCGCGGACCTCGCGGATCTTCACCTCGGTGCCGTCGTGGAGCAGCAGCACCTGCTTGAACTCCTCGCCGGGACCGCTCGCGGCGCTGACCTCGGCGACGACCACGACCGCCGGCCGCGACGCCACCTCGGCGGCCCAGAGCTGCTGCGCGAGGAAACCGTAGAGCCCGAGCAGCGCCAGCACGCCGGCCACCGCCGCGAGCGGCCGCCCGCGCCAGACGACCCATGCGGACAGCGCCAGGCCCGCCAGCGAGAACAGCACGCCCGCGAGCACAGTCGCCTCCCGCCGCGACAGCCAGCGGAGCGCGCGCTCGGCGGCCACCGCCAGCGGGCTCGAGCCGCCCGTGGACTTGTCCACGCGGTAGGCGCGCGCGAACGCGAGGTTCGTCTCGACGTCGTGGTCGCGCGGCGCCAGGTAGTAAGCGCGCCGGTAGTGGACGATGGCCTCGCCGATCCTGCCGGTACGGAACAGCGCGTTCCCGAGGTTGTAGTGCGTGCGCGGGTCGTGCCCCGACTTGAGCGCCTCCTCGTACGCGCGCACGGCGCCGGCGTAGTCCTTCTGCGCGTAGAGCCGGTTGCCCTCGTTGTAGGCCTGGACGGGCCCCAGGACGAGGGCGAGGACGAGCAGGCTCCCGATCATGCGCGGCCTCCGGGTTTGCGGTTCGCCACGCGCGTCAGATCCGGGCCATGACGTCGCGCGCGGCGTCGAACAGCTTGCGCGGTTCCGCGGCCGGGGCACCCGGCGAAGCCGCGTCGGGCGAGAAGCGCGCGACCTCGCAGCGGTCGACGACGTCGAACAGCGCGTCGATCGTCGGCGCGGCCACCGTGTGCTCGGCGAGCGCCAAACGGAGCTGCTCGCGCGTGAGCGCGTGCGTGTCGAGGTTCAGCCGGTCACCCAGGTAGCCGAGCAGCGCGCGGGAGAGCTCGGCGTGGAAGCCTTTCTCGTCCTGCTTCTTCAACAACTGCTCCGCCTGCCTGAGCCGGCGCTTGACGAGTGCCGAGGAGCGGCTCTTCCGCGCGTAGCCGCGGTCGGACTGGAGCCGCTGGCTGTGGCTCCTGTAGCCCACCGCGAGCCCGACGGTGGCGAGCGAGATCAGCATCATCACGTTCGGCCACCACGGCGGGTCCATGCTCGCGGCCGCGAGCGACGTGACGTCGGGCTTGATGTAGTCGATGTCGGTCCCGAGCACCTTGAGTCCCGACGCCTCCGACACCGGCGCCGCACTCGCCGAACCACTCGCCGCAAACGTGAACGGCCCGGCCGAGAGCCGCTTGTAGCCCCTGGTCGCCGGATCGAAGTACGCGATCGCGACCGCGGGCACTTCGAACTTGCCGTCCCCCTGCGGGATGATCGGGAAGCGGAACGTCTTCGTGCCGCGCACGGTGCCGTTCTCGACGCGCACGTCGTCCTTGGTCTCGGGGGTCAGGATCTTGAGCCCGGAAACCGCGCCGAGCTTCGGCGGCTCGATCATCCGCAGGTTGCCGGTGCCGGTGAGGCGCACGGTGAGGTTCACGGGCTCGCCGTTCGTGGTGGTGGTGCGGTCGAGCGACGCCGCAAGCGTGAACTGCCCCACGCCGCCGTTGAACTCCACCGGCCGGTCCGACTCGGGCAGCGGCAGCACCTTGATCGTGATCGGCTTGGAGTCCACGCGCACCGACTGCGCGCTGCCGAGCATGTCGAAGATGCTCTGCGGCGACTGGGAGACCGCGACGTTGAAGGCCATGCGCTTGATGGTCGCTTCGCCGGGCGCGATCGGGAACAACACCACGCGCTTCAGGTCCGCGACGCCGTACGTCTTGCCCTCGATGGTCCGCCGCTCGAACGCGAACCGGTCGGCCTCGAACACCTTCTCGGTCCAGAACCCGTCGAAGCCCGGCTGCTCCGCCCAGCCGCCGTTCTCGACCTGGAAGCGCGTCACGAGCGAGATGTCGAGCGCGATCGGCTCGCCCACGTACACCGAGCGCCGGCTCGCGGTCACCGACAGGTAGAGGTTGCCCTCGAGCGGGATCTGCGACCGCGCGGCGGGCGGGGCGCCAGCGAAGCCGGACCCGGGCGAGCCCTGCATCGGCGCCGCCTGCCCCTGCGCTCCCTTCACGACGGTCAACTCGATCGGCTGCGTGGTGTAGGTGTGGCCCTGGTAGCTCAACGTGGCAGCGGGGATCGTGACCTTGCCGAGCTGTTTGGCGGCCAGCGCGTAGATGAAGCTGACCGTCGCTTCCTTCTTCATCTGCCCGCCGATGAACGAGATGTTCGTGGATTGCGACGTCGAGCGGCCGAGCACGTCGATCGCCGCCATCGCCGGGAGCGAGGGCTGCGGCGCGGAGAGCATGTCCTCGCCCCGCACGCTCAGCACGAGCTGGAACTGCTCGCCCAGGCCCACGGTGGTCTGGTCCACGGACGCGGTGAACTCGATCTCGGCGGCCGCTGCGATGCCGGCGAGGCCGCCGAGGACGAGCGCGGCGCGGAACGACGCGGCGAGCCGCCTCACCAGTCCTTCCCTCCCGGCGCGCCGGACTGGGCGGGCTTCGGCTGCTTCTTCAGGTTCTCGCGCTCCTTGCTCTGCAGCGCCTGCAGCATGCGGTCCGCCTGCTCCTTGGGGATCGAGCCCTTCGGCGCCGGCTGCGCCTGGGCCTGCTGCGGTTGCTGCTGCGGCTGCTGCTGGGGCTGCTGCTGCGGGGGTTGCTGCTGTTGCTGCTTCGAGGAGTCCGGGTGCTGCTGCTGCTCCTTCTTGAGCTTCCAGCACAGCTCGAGGTTCTGCTTCGCCTCGAGGTCGCTCGGGGCTTGGAGCAAAGCCAGCGAGTAGGCGCCGATGGCGTCGTCCAGCCTGCCCGCCTTGAAATGGGTGTTCGCGAGATTGTAGAGCGCGTGGGCGCGCAGTGTCTTCTGCTTGGAGAGGAGCCCGAGCTGGAAGTGATCCGCCGCCTCGGGGAGCTGCTGCTGCTCGTACATCACGCGGCCGAGGTTGTAGCGGATGCGCACGTTGTCGGGCTCGAGGACGAGGGCCTCCTGGTAGGCCTTGGCCGCCTCGGCGAGCTTCCCCTGCTTCTCGAGCGCCAGGCCGCGGCGCATGCTCGAGCCCACGTCGGCGCCGGCCCGGCCGGCGGCGAGGAGCCCGGCCAGCGCGAGCAGCACGGCGTTGCGCGCGGTCGAGCGCGCCGCGCGACCGCGCGGCCACAGCCCCGCGAGCGCGCGCAGCGGCCGCGCCGCGTCCGGGAACCAGGCGCCGCGCCGGTCGCTGATCAGCGTCCCCGCAAAGAGCAGGATGAACGCCATGAGCAGGAACGACTGGTAGCGCTCCTCGTATTCCACGTACTCGCCGCCGCTGATGGCCTTCTTCTGGATCTGGTCCAGCGCGCCCACGAGCGCGTCGAGGTTGATGCTCTCGGAGCGGAAGTAGCGCCCGTCGGTGGCCTTGGCCATCACCAGCAGCAGGCGCTCGCCGAGCCGCGACATCACGATCTTGCCGTCGGCGTCCTTCTGGTAGCTCGTGCCGGTGCTCTGCGCCTCGGGAATCGTCGAGCCCTCGGGCGTGCCCACGCCGACCGCGAACAGCCGGATGTGGTTCTCCATCGCGATGCGCGTGGCCTGGCTCGGATCGCCGTCCAGGTTGTCGCCGTCGGTGATGAGCACGAGCGCCTTGGACGTCTCCTCGGCCGGCCCGAACAGCGACGCGGCCGCCTCCACGGCGTGCTGGATGTTCGTTCCCGGCCGGGGCATGTTGCCGGGGTCGATGATGTCGAGGAACAGCTTCGCCGCCTCGACGTCGGTCGTGAGCGGGCACATCACCTGCGCGCTCCCCGCAAACGCGACGATGCCGACGCGGTTGCCCGACAGGTTGTCGAGCAGGGAGCCGATCTGCACCTTGGCGCGCTCGAGCCGGCTCGGCGGGATGTCGGTGGCGAGCATGCTGCGCGAGGCATCGAGCGCGATCACCACGTCGATACCGTGACCCTTCACGACCTGCAGCTTCTCGCCCCACCGCGGCCGCGCCGCGGCCACGATCATCAGCACGAGGCCCGCGAGCACGCACACGACCTTGACCGCGGCCCAGCGGGCGCTGCGGCTGTCGGTGAGTCGCGGCACCAGCGTGGGATCGGCGAGCTGCCGGAGCGCGCGGCGCTTGAGCCAGGCGCCGAGCACCAGCAGCAGCGCCAGCGCCGGCACCACGACCAGCAGCCACAGGACCTGTGGCGCGCCCCAGTGGATCACGGCAGCCTCCGCCACAGCAGGGCCGGGACGAGCGCGCCGCTCAGGAACAGCAGGGCAGCGGGCAGCAGGAACAGCCCCGCCTTCTCCGAGTAGACCGTGTGGTGCGTGGCCTTGAACTGCGTGGGCTCCATGCGGCTGATCTCGTCGTAGATGCGCTTCAGCGCCTCGGCGTCGCCGGCGGTGTACGCCCGGCCGCCGGTGAGCGTGGAGATGTCCTCGAGCGTCTTCAAGTCGAAGTCGGCTTGCACGGTCTGCGGCCGCCGGCCCCAGAACGGGTCGTTCACCATCACCGTGACCGGCTCCTGCGAGCCGACGGCGATGCAGTACACCTTGATGCCGTAGGTCTGGGCCAGGCGCGCGGCGGTGAGCGGTTCCACCTCGCCGGCGTTGTTGACCCCGTCGGTGAGCAGGATGACGACCTTCTCCCTGGCCGTGGACTTGTGCAGCCGGCCGACGGCGTCGGCGAGCCCCATGCCGATCGCGGTGCGCGTGCCGTCCAGCGTGCCGATCCGGAGCCGGTCGATGACGGCGTTCAGCACCTCGCGGTCGAGCGTCAGCGGGCACAGCGTCATGGCGCCGTTGCCGAACACCACGACGCCGATGCGGTCGCCGCTCCGCCGGGCGACGAATTCCTCGGCGCGCTGCTTCGCCGCCGTGATCCGGTCGGGCTGGAGGTCCGGCGCCGACATCGACTCGGAGACGTCGAGGCAGAGCATGATGTCGACCCCGTGCGACTCGATCTCCTCGAACACGCGGCCGCGCTGCGGGCGCGCGAGCGCCACCACCGCGAGCACGAGTGCGGCGACGTTGAGCGCGAGCACGACGAGCCGGAGCCAGCGGCTGAACCCCTGCTGCCGGCGGAGGAACCCTGCGTCGGAGAAGCGCACCGTGGCCGTGCGCTTGCCCAACTCGAGCCAGACGAGCAGCAGCACCGGGACCAGGAGCCAGAGGTAAGCGGGGTTCGCGAGCCGCACGTCAGGCTCCTCCCCCGGCGGGCGCCGGCTGGGCCGTCGCCGCGGGAGCGGCGGGCTCCGGCGCGGGCTTCGTGCGCTGGACGAAGTCGCGCAGCTGCTCGAGCGCGCGCTCGGCCTCGTCCGCCGGCGGCACGGTCTTCGCGTACTTCACCAGGTCGCAGCGGGCGAAGAAGCGCGTGATCTCGTCGCGCATCGGCAGCTTGTGCGCACGCATGCTCGCCAGCAGTTCGGTTGTGGTCTGCTCCACGGCGTCGAACTCGAAGCGGCGCTCGAGGTAGCGCTTGAGGATCTCCGAGAGCGCGTAGTAGAGGCGCTTGAACTGCCCCTCGGCGAGCCACTCGCGCCACGGGAGCCGGTCCAGGGCGCCGAGGGCTTCTTCCCACGCCGGCAGCGGCGGCGGCACGGCCTCGTGGAGCCGCTTGAGCCGGCGGTAGAGCTTCCAGCCGAGCCAGGCGAGCACGGCGACGAGCAGGACGATCGCGGGGATGAGCCAGAGCCAGTAATTCGGGAACGTCTCCGCGGGCTTGAGACCGCGCACGTCCTTCATCGAGTCGGGCAGCACGCTCGCGATCGACACGCTCACGGTGTCGCCGGTGAGCGTGTCGCCCTGCCCGCCGAAGCTCACCGTGAAGCGGAGCCCCGGCAGCGTCTGGCGGCCGGGCTGGAAGCAGGCCACCGCGAGCTTGTACGTGGTCTCGTCCACGTCGCCGCGGCGGACGTTCTTCCGGTCCTCCTTCGCGACCACGAACGCGCCCAGCGAGTCGGCGAGCGGGCCGGTGACGAGGCTCGGGTGCCGCGTCGTCACCACGTACGTGACGTCGAAGCGGTCGCCCACGGTGAGCCGCGGCATCGGCGTCACGCGCGTGACGATGCGATCGGGGCCCGGCTCCGGCGCGGCCGCGGCCGCCGGCGACGCGAGCACGAGCGTCAGCAGGAATGGGACGAGCTTCATTGGAACGAGCTTCATCGGAACGAGCTTCATCGGAGCATCAATGGAACCGCCGGGCGCGGAGCTGGAAGAACTTGTGGAGCTTGGGGGTGAAGTCCTCGTCGGTCCGGAGCGCGATGCAGTCGATCCCCAGCTGCGTGAACAGCCGGTCGCGGCGCGTCTCCATGTCCCGCATGTGGTCGGCGTAGCGCTTGCGCAGCCCGGGGCGCGACGTGTCCACGGTGACGCGCTCGCCGGTCTCCATGTCCTCCAGGTCCACGAGGCCCACGCGAGGCAGCTCGCGCTCGGCCGGGTCGGTGATCGGCACCGCGACGACGTCGTGCCGGCGCGCGGCGATCCCGAGCGGGATGCGCACGCGCTCGGGCGCGCAGCCGGGGCCGAGGAAGTCGCTGATCAGGAACACGATCGCCTTCTGCTTCAGCAAGTGCATCACGAACTCCAGCGCCGCCGTGGGGTTCGTGCCGCGCCGGCGCGGCTGGAACAGCAGGATGTCGCGGATCAGCCGCATCACGTGCTGCTTGCCCTTGCGCGGCGGGATGAAGCGCTCGACGTCGTCGGTGAAGAACAGCAGCCCGACCTTGTCGTTGTTCGTGACCGCGGAGAACGCGATCGTGGCCGCGACCTGCGCCGCCTGCTCGAGCTTGAACTGCGAGCGGGTGCCGAAGTAGCCGGAGCCCGAGGCATCGACGCACAGGATCACGGTCAGCTCGCGCTCCTCGACGAACTTCTTCACGAACGGCTTGTCCATGCGCGCCGTGACCTTCCAGTCGATCGAGCGCACGTCGTCGCCGGGCAGGTACTCGCGCACGTCGATGAACTCCATGCCCTGCCCTTTGAACGTGGACTTGTACTCGCCCACGAACGTGGAGTTGATGATCTTCCGCGTGCGCAGCTCGATGCGACGGAGCTTCTTCAGGAACTCGGCGGAGAGCACCTCACGGCACCTCGACCGACGCGAGGATGCGCTGGATCACGTCATCCGTCGTCATCTCCTCGGCCTCGGCCTCGTAGCTCAGGATGATCCGGTGGCGCAGCACGTCGGCCGCCAGCTCCTTCACGTCCTCGGGGATCACGAACCCGCGCCGGCGCAGGAACGCCATCGCGCGCGCGGCCACGGTGAGGTTGATCGAGGCGCGCGGCGAGGCGCCGAAGCGGATGAGCGGCTTCAACTCGGCGAGCCCGACCTTCTCCGGCTCGCGCGTCGCGAACACGAGGTCGAGGATGTAGTCCTTGAGCTTGCGGTCGATGTAGATCGACTTGCACAGCTCACGCGCCTGGATGATCTCGGCCGGCGACACGACCGCAACCGTGGGCGGCGCGCCGGTCACCGCGATGCGCTCGACGATCTCGCGCTCCTCCTCCCGGCTCGGGTAGGAGACCTTGATCTTCAGCAGGAAGCGGTCGAGCTGCGCCTCGGGCAGCGGGTACGTGCCCTCCTGCTCGATCGGGTTCTGCGTCGCGAGCACGAGGAACGGGTCGTCCAGCTTGTAGCTCTGTTCGCCGATCGTGACCTGGTGCTCCTGCATGGCCTCGAGCAGCGCGCTCTGCACCTTGGGCGGCGTGCGGTTGATCTCGTCGGCGAGGATCAGGTTCGCGAACACCGGGCCCTTGCTGGTCACGAACTCGCCGGTGCGCTGGTTGTAGATCATGGTGCCGATGATGTCCGACGGCAGCAGGTCGGGCGTGAACTGGATGCGCTGGAACCTGGCGCGGATCGCCGCGGCGAGCGTCTTGACCGCGAACGTCTTGGCGAGCCCCGGCACGCCCTCGATCAGGATGTGGCCGTTCGCGAGCAGGCCCACGAGCATGCGGTGCACCAGGTACTGCTGGCCGACGATGGCTTTGGAGACCTCGGCGGTGATCGTCTGGACGACCACGCTCTCGCGCTCGATGCGCTCGTTGACCGCCTTGATCTCGTCCGTCTGGATCGACATCTCGTCCTCCGAAGCGAAGCTTCGCGAAGTGAAGCTCCAAATCATCATGGGTCACGGGCAGAGAAAACCCGCGAGACCAAGCGCGACGCGTGGGCCGCGCCGGGCGGCCGGAGCTCGCGATGTCCACGGGAACGGGTGATTCTATTCAGCCGACTCGCGCCCGGGTCAAGCGCGGGCAAAATCCGGGCGGTACCGCCGGGCGCGATCCCGACTTCTCAACGCGGTGACGGCGCTGCGAGTGCCGCCAGTCCCGTGGGCAGGCGCACCGCCCACGTCTGTGGCGCGTGCACGCCGTTCGGCACTTCCACGTACGTGACGTGGTAGCCCTTCGCCTTCAGGGCGTCGCGGAAGGCGCGGTTCGCTGCAAGGATCGACGGTGCGCTTCCGCCGAGCGCGCCGCGCGACTCGGTGGAGCCCACCTCGAGCCAGAAGCGCACGTCGCCGCGCGGCCAGCCCGCCACCTGCGCCGTGAGCCACTCCCAGGGCGGCGCGTTCGAGGCTTCCGCCCCGCGCCAGTAGGCCCCGCTCTGCGACAGCACGTTGCCGAAGAGCTCCGGCCGCCGAAGCGCCACGTGCGCGGCCGCGAGCCCGCCAGCACTCGAACCGGTGACGATCACGCGTCGCGGATCGTGCGTCACGCGCCACGTTTTCCTTACCCAAGGGAGGAGCTCATCAGAGAGAAACGCCACGAACCAGGCGCGGTTCGCGAGGTCGTCGAGCCGCGTGGCGCTGGTCGAGTCGTCGAGCAGCACGGCCACGAGCGGCGGGATGCGGCCGGCCGCGTAGAGCGAGTCGAGCACGCGCGGGAGCGGGACCTCGTCCAGGTACTCGGCCCCGTCGAACGCGAGCACCAGCCCGAGGCTGGTATCGCGTCCGGCTGCGTAGCCGGGCGGCGTGTACACCCAGCCGTGACGCGCGCGGCCCTGGTGCCGGCCCGGGATCGTGAACGGCACGACGTCGCCATGGCGAAACGCCGGCGCGCTCGCCGCGGTGCGGGCCGTGTCGGCAGGCGCGGCCGCGAGCGAGCCGAGCCCCGCGAGCGCGACGAGTGCCGCGAGCGCGACGGCGCGCCGGTCGAGCGGGCGGCTCATCGCTTGCGCCCCACGACCCGGTACGCGCGGGCCCAGCGGTGCGTCGGCAGCGCGCGCAGCACGACGTTCGCCGCGTGTACCCAGTCGTTCGCGGCGCCGCCGAAGTGCGGCAGCGCGCGCGCCTCGAAGCCGCGCCGCGAAAGCCGCGCCGCGAGTTCGCGGCCGTCGAAGAGCTGCTCCAGCACGTAGCCCCACTCGGGCTCGCGCGGGCACTGGCCGCGCGCGTAACGGCTCGCCGGCGCCGGGCCGCCGCGCAGGTGGGCAGCGACCGCCTCGATGATCTGCGTTCGATCCATACCCGAGGTGAGCCGCGCCAGCTCGCCGGCGCGCCCGGGCGGCAGCTCGGGGAAGCGCTCGCGCACGATGCGCTCGCGGCGCTTCACCATCGGCTCGGGCACGATCTCCGAGCCGAACGGGCCCTCGGGCCCATTCTCCAGCCGATCCCAGTACTCGACCACGTGCGCGCGGATTCTTGGATTCGCGCCGTTGTTGCCGTCCGAGACCACGACCTGCCCGCCCGGCCGCAGCACTCGTGCGCACTCGTCGAGGAACGCGTCCACGTCGAAGTAGTGCGAGATCGCCTCGATCGAGAGCACGATGTCGGCGCTGCCACTGCGGAGCGGCATCGCGCTGCCATCGCCGCGCACGTGCAGCACGCGTCGCGCGAGGTCCGGGAAGTACGACGCGTTGACGCGCGCGTGCGACTCGGTCATCGGCGCGTGCACCTCGAGGGCCACCACCCGCTCGGCGCCCCAGTGGGCGAGCAGGTTCGAGACCATGCCGAAGCCGGAGCCCACGTCCACCACCACCTTGGCCACGACACCGCCCGCCAGGTCCATGAGCTGGCGCTTGGCGCGGGCCCACGTGCGCAGTCCCGCGTCGCTGGCGAGATCGCCGTGGTAGCGGTGGAACCAGGGATCGATGCCCGCGGGCGGACTCGCGAGCGCCGCGCGCGCGGCGCGGACGAACTGCGGCGGCGCGGACAGGTCGGGGGAGATGGGCGCGGTATCGGAGGTGGACATGGCGCGGCCCGAGGAAACCACAGCGCGTGCGCCGACGGAAGGGCCGGCCCGCACCGCCGGCGTCAGCGGTGGACCGCCTCCGTGAACAGCGATTCCAGCCGCGCGAGCCCGTGCTCGATCGCCGCCAGCGACACGGCGCCGACCGAGAGCCGGAACCAGCCGTCCTCGCGCTCGAGCGCGAACGCCTGGAACGGCACCACCGCCACGGCCGTCTCCTCGAGCAGCAACCGGCGCACGTCCTCGTTCGTGCGCAGCGCGCGTCCGCGCATGGTGCCGCCGAGCGGGAAACGCACCGCGAGGTAGAGGGTTCCTTCCGGAGCGACGGCCTCCACCGGGATGCCGCGCGCGCGCATGCGCTCGAACCCCGCATGCAGTGCCTGGAGCCGCACGCGCAGCCGCTCGGCCATCTGGCCGCGGAACTCGCGGAAGGCGGGCTCATCCGAGAGAAACGCAGCGGTCGCGACCTGCTCCGGCTTGGGCGCCCACGCGCCCACGTGGCCGAGGAGATCGCTCAGCCGCGCCGTCACCGCCGGGTGGGCGAGCGCCCAGCCGACGCGCAGGCCGGTCGCGGCGAGCGACTTGGAGATGGCGTCGATCAGCACCGTCCACGGCGCCACCTCGGGCACGAGCGCGGGCGGCGTCACGGGGACCTGCCGGTCGAGCGTCGTGGCCCAGTAGACCTGGTCGAACATCAGGAACACCGGGCGCTTGCCGGTGCCTTCGCGGCGGCGGTTCTCGTCCACGATCGCGCGGCAGATCCCCGCGAGCACGCCGGGCTCGATGCCGGTGCCGGTGGGGTTGAGCGGGGAGCTGAGCGCCACCAGCCGCGCCTCGGGCAGCGCCGCCGCCACCTGCTCGGCGGTCGGGTGGAAGCGGTGCTCCCGCCGCACCTCGAGCGGGATCGCGCGCGCGCCCGTCAGGTAGGCGTAGTGGTTGTTGTTCCACGACGGCACCGGGAACACCACGGCTTCGCCGGGGTCGACCAGCGCGCGATACGTGGCGTAGATCAGCGGCCGTGCACCGCCGGCCACGACCACCGACTCGACCGGGTAGTCGAGCGCCATCTCGCGGCGGTAGAACTCGACGACGGCCTTCCGTAACTCCAGCACACCGTTGGACGGTGGGTAGTTCGTATGGCCCGCCTCGAGCGCCGCGCGGATCCCGTCCGCGAGCTTGCGCGGCAGCGGGAACTCGCGCGGGTCGAAGTCCCCCACCGTGAGGTTGCACACCTCGCGCCCGGCGGCGATCGCGGCGCGGACCTCGGCCGCGATGCGCAGGACTTCGGAGCCGATCAGCCCGCGCGCGAGCTGCGAGAGTGAGCGGTCGTCGATCGCGGCGGCGTGAAGTCCGAGCTCGGATGGGGTGCGCATGCGGTGACCATCCTAGCCGAGACGAGCGACGGAACGTAGACTGCCGCCCCCATGCCCCCCGGTGGCCGCCGACTCATTCCCGACCTGGCACTCGCGGCAGCGGTGTTCGTGACGCGCATCCCGTTCCTCGCTCCGGGCGCCGGCACCGACACCGATGGCTGGTACCTGGTGGGTGCGGCCCGCGAGATGGTGGCCACCGGTCGCTACACGCGCTCGCGCTTCCCCGGCTACCCGGTGCAGGAGTGGCTGTGCTCGCTGATCGCGCGGGCGGGCGGCGGGGCCGTGGCGATGAACGTGCTGAGCGCGCTCGCGAGCGCGGCCTGCGCGTTCGCGTTCGCCCGCGTGCTCGGGCGCCTGGGCGTGCGCGACGCCGCGCTGGCGGCGCTGGCGCTCGTGTTCGTGCCCGCCGCGTACGTGGCCAGCGTCTCGTGCATGGACTACCTGTTCGCGCTGGCCTTCGTGCTCGCCGCCTGCCACGCGATGCTCCGCGGCCGCACGCTCCAGGCCGGCCTCTGGCTCGGGCTCGCGATCGGGTCGCGCCTGACTTCGCTTGTGCTCATTCCGCCCGTGGCGCTCTTGCCCTGCGTTGAGACGGTGCCCATGCGAAAATCCGCCCGTCGAGCGCTCGCACTGCTGCTTCCCAGCGCGCTGCTCGGGGCGGCGTGCTACGTCCCGGCGTACGCGCGCTACGGCTGGGGCTTCCTCAAGTTCACCGATCCGCTGCGCACCGGGAGCACGCCGCTCGATTTCGTGACCGGCTTCCTGCACATCGGGCAGATGCCGATCCCGGCTGCCCTGATCGTGGGTCAGGCGACCGCGCTGCTCTGGGGCGTACCCGGTTCCGCGGTCCTCGCCGCGGCGGGCTTCAGAGCACTCGTGGCGCGCCTCACGGCGCGCCGCGCGCCTGCACGCGCGCCGGTCCACGCGTCGGTCCCGGCCCGCGTGCAGCTCGCCGCCGCGGTGGCGATCGCGCTCGAGCTGCTCCTCTATCTCCGACTGCCGCATGACGAGGGCTACCTGCTGCCGGCCGTGCCGTTCGTGCTGCTGCTCGCCGCGTCACGGCTGCCGCGGGGCTGGTTCCGCGCCGTGTGCGCGGCCGCGATCGTGTCGCCGTTCATCCTCGGCGTGGACGTGGAGCCGCCGAAGAAGGGCGTGCCGCCGCTCACCCGGTCACCGCTCGCGATCACGCGGCCCGCGGGCGGACACCGGATCGTGTTCGAGCCGCTGCGAGGCCCGCTGCTCCGGGATCACGCCAAGCGCGTGCGTGCGCGCGCGATCGTGGATCGTGTCGCCGCCGCGCGCGCGACGCTGCCGCCCGGCGCGTTCGTGCTCGCGGGCGTGCTCAACGCGGAGTTGGAGATCCGGCTCCCCCTGGGACACGGCGACCGCTGGTATACGGATTACGTTTCGGAGCCGGACCTGCGCAACCTGCGCGCGCAGGGGCGCGACGTGCTGCTGCTGCCGGCGGCGCGCGAGCGCATCCTCCAGGTCGCGGGCTACGATCCGGTCGCTGCCGGCGCCCGCGAACTGTTCCCGGACGAGCGCTGAGCCGTCGCGACGATCAGGAGTGCTGCCGCGGCCGGAACTCGGGCGCGCTGGCATCGAAGTCGTAGCTCACCGGCGGCTCGACCCCGAGCTGGCGCAGGAAGGCGTAGAGCTGGCCGCGGTGGTGCAGGTACTCCTCCTGCACCGAGCCGATCATGACCGAGGCCCTCATCTCGCCCCACGGCACCTTCACCGAGGATGCGAGCTGCGCGTCCGTGAGCTTCTCGACCGCGGCGTCCGCGGCCTGCCAGCACTGCTCGGCGAACTTCACCAGGTCCTGCTTGGTCCGGATGCCGGCGAGCTCCTTCTGCTCGTCGTACTCGAGCGTGCCGGTGAAGACGCTCTCGGGGGCCGCGCGCAGAAACGTGTACATGTGAACGACCAGCTCCTTCGGCGTGCGCATGTCCTTCACCGGGTGCGCGTCGAGCTGGTCGGCGGGCAGCGCCTCGACGCAGCGGATGCCGACGCCGTGGCGCATGCGCATCACGTCCCACAGGACGGCGAGCGTGGACTTCTTCATGGCCGGGACTCCTCGTTGGAAGAGGTGTGTGGCCGTCGCCGCGGGGATGAGGGGCGCCGAGCCCGGCGAACATGGCGCGCGTGGCGGCCGGGCGTCAATCGGGAACGGGCCGGACAAGCGCCGCGGTCCCCGCTATAGTGCCCGGATGGCAAGCGTGGGCACGAGCGTCGCACGCAAAGACGGCATGGACCGGGCCACCGGGGCCGCGAAGTACGCGGATGACCTGCGTTTCCCCGGCATGCTCCTCGGCCGCACGGTCCGCTCCACGGTCGCGCGCGGCCGGGTCACCGGGGTGACGCTCGACTTCGACGCCACGGGCTTCACGGTGGTCGACCACCGCGACATCCCGGGCGAGAACACGATCGCGCTCATCGAGAAGGACCAGCCCTGCCTCGTCAACGGCGTCGTCCGCCACGCGGCCGAGCCCATACTTCTCATGGCGCACGAAAGTCGCGATCGGCTGGTCGGAGCAAACGTCCGGATCGACTACGAGCGCGAGGAGCCGCTGTTCGACCCCGAACGCTCGGAGCAGGTGTTCAAGCACATCCTGATCGAGAAGGGGAGCCTCGACCGCGGCTTCGCGCGCGCGGAGACGGTGGTCGAGGGCACGTACACGACCGGCGCCCAGGAGCACGTCTACATCGAGACGAACGGCGTCATCGCCGTGCCGGAGCGCGGCGGCATGGCGCTCTACGGCTCGCTCCAGTGCCCCTATTACGTCCTCAAGGCGCTCAAGGTGCTGCTCGGCGGCGCGGTGAAGGACATCCGGGTCATCCAGACCGAAACGGGCGGAGGCTTCGGCGGAAAAGAGGAATACCCGAGCATGATCGCCGCCCACGCCTGCCTGCTGGCGTTGAAGAGCGGCCGCCCGGTCAAGATCCTCTACGACCGCGCCGAGGACATGGTGGCGACGACGAAGCGCCACCCCGCGATCGTGCGCCACAAGACCGGGCTCACGCGCGACGGCAAGCTGACCGCGATGCAGGTGGACGTGCTCATGGACGGCGGCGCCTACTGCACGCTCTCCCCCGTCGTGCTCTCGCGCGGCGTCATCCACGCCGCCGGGCCCTACCGCTGCGCGAACACGCGCATCGAGGGCCGCGTGGTGATGACGAACACGCCGCCCAACGGCGCGTTCCGCGGCTTCGGTGCGCCGCAGACGCAGTTCGCCATGGAAGTCCACATGGACCGCATCTCCGAAGCGCTGGGGATCGATCCGGTGACGCTGCGACT
>Ga0207670_10000330_pt1 | contig 28264 bp, 35 predicted proteins | sample KBSS23HmetaG_FD_184339 | JGI IMG/M metagenome (GOLD analysis project Ga0207670, IMG submission 184339) | Switchgrass rhizosphere microbial communities from Kellogg Biological Station, Michigan, USA - KBS S2-3H metaG (SPAdes) (version 2) | ecosystem: Host-associated > Plants > Roots >... | reverse complement strand
CGCCCACGGCTGCCGACCGGCTGCAAATCCTGAACGAGTATCGCGCAACCATTGCCGAAATTGACGGCATCGCGGACCGACTGAAAGGAAAGGTCGAAAACGTCGAGGCGCTCGCCGCGCAAGCCCGTAACGAAGGATGGACGGTCGAACAATTCCGCAAGGAAGCGTTCAATCGCCTGCCCACCGTAACGCCGATCCGCGCCGCCGAACCGCTGGCCGTCCGCCCGCGCGATTGGGCGCAATACTCCATCCGCCGCGCAATCCAAATGCAGTTGCCCGGACAGAAACGCGATGGCCTCGAAAACGAAATCTCGCAGGAGATTTCACTCAAAGGCGGTGCGCGATGTGAAGGCGTCTGGGTTCCCCGCGAAGCGATGGTCATGGCCGGCCGTAATTTCATCGCCGGCACGGGAACACTAGGTGGGATGCTCGTCCAGACTGACAATCTCGGCAGCCAGTTCATCGAACTTCTCCGCAATCGGGCCAAGGTCGCAATGCTGGGCGCGAGGATGATAAATCTGAGTAATCCGGTAACGATTCCCCGCCAGAACGCGGCTGGCGCTGTGAACTGGGTGGGTGAAACCGTTGCTGCCACTCTCAGCACGGGCAACTTCACGCAGATCACGCTCTCGCCACTCGGCTTGTCTGCCTTCCAGCAATACGGAAAACAATTGCTCTCAGAGAGCGATCCCTCAATTGACACTTTGATCCGCGATGACATCATGCAGATCATCGCGCTCGAAATTGACCGCGCTGTGCTCCACGGCTCGGGCGCGCCGCAGCCTACGGGCATCACCGGCACGACCGGCGTTACCACTATTGCGATTGGTGCGAACGGCGCTGCCTTCTCGGTTGCCAACGGCCGATCCAGCGTCGTCTCGCTCGAAACCGCTGTGGCGACCGCAAACGCGGACGTCGGAACGCTCGCCTACCTGACCAACGCCAAAATGCGCGGACGGCTCAAAATGATCGACGAGTCTGCCGCGACCAACACGGCACGATGGGTCTGGACTGGTGGGGTCAACGGCGAGGTGAACGGCTACCGCGCCGAGGTGAGCAACCAGGTTTCTTCAATCCAAACACAAGGCACAGCAACCACAATTTGCTCAAGTGTCTTCTTCGGCAACTGGCAAGACGTTCTCATCGCTTCGTTCAACAACGGCGCAACCGACTTGGTGGTTGATCCGTATGTCCTTGCAGCTAACGCAGTTGTGCGCGTAATTGCCCGTCATTGGACGGACGTTGCAGTTCGCCATCCGGCTTCGTTTGGTGTGCTTTTGGGAATTTTGGACTCTTAAGCGCATTCTTTTTTGGGAAACAAAGCGCGGCTGGAATTTCTCCCAGCCGCGCTTTTTGCATTGCCCAGTTCCCGCCGCGCTACTCATTTCCGCGCAGTGCCTTGAACTGTCGGTCAGTGAACTTACGAGATTCGCCTGCCATGCCGTCGCGCACTCCGCAGCGAATCGCAAAGCCGCGAATCGCATTTCGTCGAAACGACCCTCAGATCAAAGACTAGCCTTGCCTGCCTTGCCATGATATGCAGGGCTGTCCACTCCTGTGAGGGCAAGATACGGCAGCGCGAATCAGCGCCGCGCATTGCCTGCCACGCCGTGATTTGCCGGTCAGGACCGTAAAACGACTCACAACGCCTGCCATGATTAAGCCGCCTTGCTGCGGACTTTTTTGATTTCCGAGAAAACGCCGGCCAACTGTTTAAGCTTGGCGTATTTCTGCTGGAAAATGTTCATCTCGTGCAACGCATCCATGAAACGAGGTCAAGACTTTTCCTCAGAAATCGCTATTGCAATCCACCGCGCAAGGTGCAATATGCAATCGAATGCACGTATTGGTGGGTCTCGGATTGCCGTCGTTTTTAGGTTTACGGCGGCAACCTTCCTTGCGATTATGAAAATAATTCTCCTGAAACCGATGGCCGTTGCCGGTCATCCAAACGCGCATGTTGGTGACGTGCTCGAAGTCCCAGCAAACACGTTCCAGACGCTCGAAGGATTGGGCGGTGCGCGCTTGGCAGATGCGTCCGACGGCGTGACCGGCGCGCCGGAGGTTATCGAGACGCGAGAGCCGGAGATTGAGAGCCGCGACCCGCAGCCTGCGGAAACGCCGCCCGGAAAACCTTCAAAGCGCACTCGGACCAAGTGAACCGCTCGACGAGCTTACGGCATTCGAGGCCGCGGTTCAGCAACTCGTCCTTGTGCTGGTAGGCGTGTTCCAGGTGCGCGATGATGTCTGAAACATTTGGATTGCACCAGCCCGCCGCGTCAAAGGTGCAATTCTCAAGAGGATAATAGCCTCGGCGGGCGTTGCCGTTGTAACCTATTGGAAACTCGATATGGCCAGCAGGATTCCAGCGCAGGTCGAAGAATACGTCTGCATGGCCGGTTGCGCTTGTGGCAATCACGGGCCGACCGCAAGCCATGAATTCACACATCACGAGGTTCGTTCCGGCCTCGCACCTGTTCGGGAAGACACCGAGATGCGCCTGCGCGTAAATCTCCGGCATCTGCTCGTTGCGAAGTTGCGGCAACGCGATAACGCGCTCTTTCGGAAGTTCTGCGACGGGATTATTGATGTCATCAATCAGCCATGAATTGCTCATGGTTGCTCGGCTGGCTGGCCAGATGTTGTGCCAGGCGGTAAGCAGGACAACAGGATGGACCTTCATGAAGTGGCGCATGGCCGCGATGACATAATCCTGCCCCTTACGGAACTCGAATTTGCCGCCAGAGAAAACGACGAACTTGGGTTTGCCGTCGGCGGTCTCAAAAGGAAACGGCATCCACGGCTGAACCTTGAACCGCTCGAAGTCAATGCCTTGGTGCAGGACTTCAGATTTTATTCCCTTCTCGGCTAGCCTTTGCGCGTTCCAAGTTGATCCGGTGAAGATCAAATCGTATTGCCGCGCATTCCGTTTTGCCTCATCACCCAGCGGCCATTCCGTGAAGCAATAGCCGATCTTGCGCGGAGCGACGACATTCCGGCATGGCGTCAGGTTGGAATCGAGAATTGGAATGAATGCCGGGCCGTCAACACACTGGCTTGATGTGTCAACCGCGACATCGCACAGCTTGGATAATTCACGAATGAGGTTTTCGTTGGCCACGCCCCAGCCGAAGCGCGGGTCAGGCGAGCCGAGATAATAGAGGCGATTCATTCGTAAACCACCCTTGCATGGATAAACGCAAGTCGGAATTTCAAAGTCGGATGCGATTCCCGACAGGAAATCGGAATTGAACAACGATTTTGCTAGAAGCTAGTTTGGTGGTCATGCGAAGGGTTGTGCATTCTCAGTCCACGGCGGCGGATTCTTTTCCGCTGGCAACGCGAGCACGTTATGATCCTGCATTTTCTGGCCGTCCGGGAAGGTGAAAAGATTGTGGCGGCATTGGCGGATATTCTGCTGGCAGAACAATTCAGTCGCGCACCACCAAGCGCGATAATTCAACTCTGCGAAGATGGCCAGCAACTCATCTTTCGTTCCCCGATCCTTGAGGCATTCGCTCCAGATGACCGGACGGAATCGGTTGATGGTTTGCGCCGCGCCGCGCAGGACGGCCGGCTCCATTCCCTCGACGTCAATCTTTAGCAGAGTGAGCGCCGAAAGGTTCAGGGAATCAATCGTGACGCAGTTGGCTTTTTCGGTTGGCGACGTGTGCTTGTCGGTGAGTGAGACACCGCCGAAATTGGTCATCTGGCCAAGCGGGTTCAGGATCGGAACATCAATCACGCCGACCTCCGCACCGACGGCCAGTTGGAACGGCTCGACGAAATGCACGAGCGAATTCAATGCGATGTTCGCGCACAAGCACAAGTAGCAATAACGCTGCGGCTCGAACGCGAGGACGTGGCCGGAGTCGCCAACCGCGGCAGCGAAAGCCATCGTGTGGTTGCCAACGTTCGCGCCCACGTCAACTACCGTATCGCCGGGGCGCAGGAAGCCGCGGAGAATCTGGCTCTCGTCCGGCGACCATTCGCCCATCGTGGCTATTGCGCCGGTCTGGAATGGGTCAGCCCTCAGGCCGACAAACCATCCCCAGCGCGATGGTAATAGGACGGTGTATTTGGGTGAAGGGTTCATCCGTTTGTGTATCGCTCATTATCCAGTTGCAGCAATCCCTTTATCAATGCGACGGCCAACATTTCCGCCATTGTCGGGTGTGGCTTTTTGGTCGCTCGGCATAGATGGCGGCAAAGGGCTATCTGACCCTTGCTCAACATGACAGTGACGGGTTTCAAAACTCGCATTCGTTCGAGTTTTTTCTCGCGTCGCAATTTATCGCGCGCGCTTATGGGTTTTTTCCACTTTGGTGATGCGGTGCTCATGTTTTGGATTTGAAAACAAGCGTCCTCATGTCTTCCAAGTGCGCCTTGATTGCGCCCAACTGCCCAACGCTGCCAGCGCCTTCAGTGGGCCGAATTCCAACGCGCCAAAGTTCGTCCATGAATTGCTGGCAATCTTCCAGCCTAAGTCTGAAAGTCGGCGGCATTTCGCAATTAAGCTCAGCCTGCGAAAGCGTTTTCAATACTATTGGTTGAGCTAGGGCAATACGCGTCTTGCCGTCGCGTTCCAGTATTTGTGCGATTCGGATTGCGATTGAATCGGATAGCCACGGTTCGCGGTGCGCGCGAAGCTCAATTCGTTCTGAATGTTCGGTTTCCATTTTTTCAACTTGTAAGGAAGGGGAGGACGGGTGCAACCCACAATTTTCAAACCTCGGTTGCTTTCGCGATGGCTGCGCGGGCTTTCGCGCGCATTGTTTCAATCGCTTTTGGGGTGAGTGATGGCGAGAGCAGCCAGGCATCGAAAGCTTGCAATGTTTCGAGCATCGTTCGTGCGGCCTCGACGAGTCGGGCGTTGGCCTGTTTCCCGGCATTCACCTTCGCCAGGATTTTCGAGCGCCGTTTGATTTCCTCGGCGCTGTAGTGTTTCGGCCTGCCTTTGGAGAGGCGTCCGAGAGATTGGGCGGCCTTGTTCATACGCGCACCATAACCGCTTATGGTGAGAGCGTCAAAGGAAATCGGAATCCCGAGCATACTCTTTAGTTATGCTCGAATTGCTCGGCTCAATTCCTTGGAAATGGCGCAAAACACATCTTTCCAATAATAAGCCCTAATCTGCTTGAACAGTTTCACTGATGGATACCAGGGCGTATCCGGTCGCTTGATCGGGAAAACGAAATACGGCCGGCAATGCAGCGCGCACCAGACCGGCAGACCCATCGCGCCGGCGAGGTGGAGCAAGCCGGTGTCCACTGTGATTATCAAATTCATGCCAGCGATGCGGTTCGCAGTTTCGCGCCAGTCTTTCGGGCGGTCGTGAATCTGGATTTGCGGATAGAGCAAAGCCTCGTCCGCGCCGTCAACCTGAAAGCTGTGGAACTTCACGCCTGGCACGTCGAGCACCGGCAGCCAATCTGCGAGCGCGGTGGACCGGATAGCGTCGTTGTATTGGCCGGTATTTCCGCGCCAGCAAATGCCGACGTGAAAGCCCGGGCCAAAATCCACGGGCGATGGCGCTCTGAGATATGGGCATGGCGGAATTGTTTCCAACCGCGTCTTGAAAATGTAAGGCAGCGAGGCGGAAGCGACGTGGCAATCGAAGCCATCTGGCGCCGTGCCTTCGTCGTTGCAGGCGTCCACGAGATCACCAACGAGCGCGGCCATACCGGGTTTCAGCGCCCACGCTTGTTGCATTCCAGCAGCGCGAATCAGCGGAGCGTATCGCAGCATCAAAAAAATATCTCCCGCGCCCTGCTCGCAATAGACGAAAAGGCGCTTCAACATCTCGCCGTTGAATTCGCTTCCCGGTCCTGCCCACTCAGGTTGAAAGCATTCCATTTTGCGATACCCATTTGTCTTGGACCTCCAGCGGCACTCATACAGCGGCCATCCGTGCGCGTAGTCGCACTGGTCGAGAGCGTTCAACGCCCGGAGAAATTGGCCCTCGGAATGCCACGGGTTCAGCTTGAGCGCGGCATTGCAATAGCGTTCCGACATCGCGAGATTGCCGCGCCACTTATAAAGCTGGCCCATATTCACCAGCGCATCGGCGGAGTTGGGATTGATCCGCAGCGACTCGCACAGCATCGCCTCGCCGTCGTTTAGTTGTCCGCGCTTGAGATAGATGATTGCGAGGTTGGAAAATATGCCCGACCGGATTCCGGGATGTTCCGTGATTTGCAACGCCGTCCTGAAATGCTCAATCGCCATCGCTTCCTCGCCGTCTTTAGCGAGTTTCGTGGCGACGTCGCACCATTTCTCGGGCGCGAATGCGGCTGCCCGCACAAACGCTAACTCTGCTTCAACCGGCTTTTCTTCCTGGGCGAGCGCAACGGCGGAACGATAAAGATTGTTGAACTCAGCTTGGCGGGCATCTATCATGCGGATTATGGTAACGGTTATAAAATCTCATTTCAATATCGGATGACCATTGCCGAAGAAATCGCTGCGGACCTGCTCGAACTCGAAAGCGAGATTCCGAAAACTTTCACTTGGAACGGGTCGTCTTTTCCGTGCGCGGTATCGAGTGACCGGCGCTCAAAGCGTTTGGACAGCGGTGGATTTGAGCCAGAGGCAGAGCTTGTCTTATTCGTCCGTGTTGAATTGTTCGGCTCTGGCGGGAGGCCGGCCAGCAAACAGACGCTTACTTACGCGGAAAAATCCTGGCGCATCGAGAACGTAGTCGCGCCCGCGGGCGAGCCATTCCTCCGATTGGTCTGCGCTGATCCAAACGCAAATCTGGCGAAGTGATATGGCCGAAGCTTTCCGACTCAACAAAACGGAATGGAATCGCGTCTTTCCGCGTTACATGGAACTGAACAAGCGCGACCTCGCGCTCAACATCAACACCAAGCTTTTTTTCATCGCCCGGCGCGCCGTCATCGAGACTCCAAAAGCCAAGCTTGGACCTCTGACGAAAGCCATTGCTGTTATGCTCGCCAAAATAATCAATAAGCGCCGGAAGGCTGGCGGCGAGCGGGGGATTCGCGGGCAGGACATGGCCGATGAAGTCAAAAAAGTTTGGAGCGCAAGGCGAAGTTCCGTCGCGTTCCTGAAATCCGGCTGGCTACCATCCATCAAAAAGCTGGAAGGCCACATTGACCCGAAGTTTCGCCGTGGTGCGGCTCGGAATGATAGGTCTGCTAAACAACGCGGAGCGCCGAAGGGATTCGCTATCGTCGCATCCCCAGGCTGGCGCGTTGGCGGCAAGATCGAGAATCACGCCCTGGCTCGGCGTGACAAGAAAGAGGCGCTCGCGCTTTACGGCGGGCCGGCGCTTCAACGCGCTTTCGATTTCGAGATTGCCTCGATGCGCCAATACATCGAGCGCAAGATGAGAGACACGGCAAAAAGTCTGGGAATCCGAACCAACTGAATATGGAACTCGCCGAGAAAATCGAATTCGCGTTGGTCGCTTATTTGCAGACCAAGACCTACCCGGATTATTTCGTCGCTTCCGATCAGGTGAAGCCGGGCGAATCGGATGAGGATTTGGCCGCGCAATACGTTCGATGCTGGGCCGCTGAAAATGCGGAAGCCGAAACCCCGCAGAGCACCGGAAACTTCTGGTATCAAGCCGAGGTTGAGGTTCGCACGCCGACGCGCATTCAGACCGACGCCGATCTTGCATCATCTTTGTCAACCGACTCCACGAGCCAGCTTGACAAGCATCAAGCCGTGGCCGCCGTGGTCGAGGATGCAATCCTGATTGACGACCTGCCCGAAGTTCTGACTGCGGCGGGAACGGACTTCCATGTATTCGCGGTTCATGACCGGCAGCCGACCCGCGCGCAGAACGATGAGGTTTATTCGAGCGGAATCTTGCTGCGGCTGTATTGCTGCTCACTTGCGCTTGTATGACTCAATACGGAATCAAAATGCTTGCAGCGGAATCCAAGCTGCGGCCGAAGTTGCCGGCAGGTTTTGAATACGTGCTGGAGAAGCAGCGCGGGCTTGTTCGCGTTACGGACGGCCACGCGGTTTATCTAATCGTGATGGAACCTCCGGTTAGGCTTGTAAAGATAACCCGCCAGGGCAATGAAACAAGTTGCGACTTCAAAAACCCCGTTCTGATTTCCGGTTGACATTAGGAAAGCTAAATCTCAGTATCAGTCTGAAATGAGCAATGCGCGATTCTCAATCACCCGCCGAGGCGCACGCGAGGCGGTCAAGGTTGCGCTCGCGGCGGAACGCGCAAAGCCAGAGGACGGCGACCAACGACAGATCGAGGCGGCGAAGACCTACCTAATTTCGCAAATTGACTCGCTGCCGCCCGAGATCAACGCCGTCGCAATTTCCGTCAATGGAGAGGTGGAAGGCAATCGTTCCGTGCTGCATCAATGCACGGTCCAGGGGGAACATTTGGACATCTAACCGAGGAACACTATGTCAGCGCAAAAAGGAACTCCGGTAAACTTCGCATTCGGCAGCGGGGCAGGCATCGGCACAGTCTCGACGCCAAGCGCAACGCTGGCCGGGATGCTCGTGCAAAGCATGGAGCACGGAGCGGAATCCGAACTTGCCTCGGTGCGCGATGGTGACGGCGTGACCGTCACGGATGTTTATTACGACCCGCGATTCACCGCTCAACTTGTCTGGAAAGTGAGCGGGTCAAGCCTCGCCGGAGCACTTGCGAACACATCCCTGACAAACATCATTCCCGGAACGATCATCACCATCGCCGCATGTGTTTCCCGCCCAGACCTTGTGCAAACCAACTGGATAGTGACTGAGGGCGGGCCAAAAGTATCAGGCGGAAACACGGACATTGCCGAAATCACGATGCCGTTGCGTCGTCGCGTTGGAATCACTTCGACTGCGACCTGATGAATGCACGAGACGGCACAAGCGGCGACTGAACCGAAACCGGCGCAAGGTTACGCCGTTGCCGCTTTACCCGATCCCTACCGCATTCTCGGGCTTCGTCTCAAGCCGTTTTGCCTCGGTCACTATCTGCTCTTACAGCGTTTCAACTGCGCGTTCGTTGCCAGCGAACCGCAACCGATTACCCGCGAAGATGTTCTATTAGGCGTGCTGATTTGTTCCATGTGGAACAATGAGTTTCTCGAATTCATCTCCGGCAAAGGATTCTGGAGCGAAGTCAGGAAATGGGGCAAGCGAGTCGGCATCTTCGACCTGACCGCAAAAGCTGGATTGTTCCAGCGTTACCTTGATGAAAGCCTGCACGAGCCGGAATACATCGAGATCAACAGCGGCGAAGGAACGGGCGAATGGTCGCAGAACGTGAAGATGACGCTGATGACGCGGCTTCATTACGACGAGCAATCCGCGCTCAACATGCCTCTGTCGAAGGCTCTCGCGGAATACTACAAGCTGGCCGAGAGTGAGGGATTGATTCGGCTGCTCACACCCGAGGACGCCGAGGAAATCCAAACGAACAACGCCGCACTTGACGCGCTCAAGAATCTGATGGGGGAACAATGCCCGGCCTGAAACTTGTTGCGGAACTTGGCGGGGACGGAAGCGGTTTTAACGCGATGATGAATCGCGCCGATGCGCGCGTGCGGCAGTTCGCAACCTCATCAATCGCGCCGCTGAAAAACATCATCGCCGGGGCGTTTACCGTCGGAGCAATCTCCGCGCTGTCTCGCAGGACGATTGAATTTGCGAGCCATCTGCGCGATGTGTCGGATGCATTGCGGGTCAACGTCGAATGGTTTCAGAAACGTGCCAATGCCGCGGCGTTGGCCGGCGCGAGCGAGGACGATCTCGCAAAGTTCATTGACCAGATCAATAAATCGCGTGCGGCAGCGGTCCAGCAGCCGGGAGGAGAAGAGGCAAGGCGATTCCAGCGTCTCGGGTTCAGCGGCGAAGAGGTTCAGGCGATGAACACGGCAGCATTCTTCGACAAGCTGGTTGCCGCATTCGGACAGGGGGCAACCGCGCAGACCGCTGTTGATGTCGAGGCCGTCGGTGGGCGGACTGCAAGGAATCTTTTGGCTGCCTTTCACGATCAGTTTCAATCGGACGCTCCGATTTTCACCGAGGACGTAATCAATCAACTCGACGACATTGGGGATGAGTTCACAATCCTTGGACGCACTCTGATGATCGACCTAGCGCCGGCAATTCTGCTTGTCGCCAGGGCCGTGCGGGATTTCATCAATTCGGCAAAACAGGCCGGCGCATTCCTCGGCGGGGCGACCGGAAAAGTTACGCCGACGGATGTTGTAAAATTCGCGGTTGATCCGATGGGCGATTTGCTCAAAGCGTTCAAGGGCGAATCGAAAATAATTTCCGCTGTTGATGCTGGCTCGCAAGCCGCGGTATCCGAGGCCGCAGCGCAGCAGGACGAAACGGACAGGATGGAGTCAGCCAGAGACAGGATGCACGAAGCGAGAAGGCGGCGGGAGCAAGGACCGCCAGGATTCGAGCCGCCGGGACTGGAGCGCGACCGGCAACCACGCATTCACCTGCCAACCGACGCGCTCGTTGGCATCGGCAATTTCTTAGGGCGCAATCCGGCGCTCGTGAACAACATCGCAGGCCAGCAGCTTCAGGTCGCAAGGCAGCATCTCGAAGTTGCAAAAAAGACGAATGAGATTCTGCAAAAGATTGGCGTCGTGAAAGGCACGGCTGAAAACATCCCACCGCTATCATGAGCACGATTCGAGGCAAAAAAACTGCAACCCAGAACAGTGAGGAAATCACTTTCTCACCGTCTCAAGGCTGGTCTGGTCGTTGGGAAACCGAAGGACCGAAAGAAGCTGTGCGGCCCATGATTAACCAGCTGGCTGGGCTGGGCTATTCGTTCCGATATTCGTGCACGAAATCTCCGAATGCCGCAATCACTTTCGAGACCATCGGCTCGCCCGAACCAGGAGGAACAGGAACAGAGCAGCCGCAACAGGTTTGGGAGTATCTCGCCAACGTCGTCGAGATCGACATTCTCGAAGCCGACATCTCAACGATCAATTCCATCAGTTCAGAAAACAAGCGCGTCTTGCGTGATGCCATCGCCGCACCAAACCCGGACAGCGAGCCGGACTTTGATCCAACTGACCCGCTCATCCTGAACGTCCAAGACCTATACGAGTTGATGCTGGGCGGTGTGAGAAGCTACCGCGTCAACGTGCCTACGCTCAAAGTGTCAAAGCTGGTCAGCGGTTCGTATGGGGTAAAGGCCACGCTCGACAACGTTGGAAAAGTCATCACGACGACGGCGCTTTCGATTCAGGAAAGCATCCCGGCAGGCATCCTGTTCAATCTCCCAAACTTCACGACGGCGAAAAGCGGCTTCGGCTACGCCTGGTATAAGAAGCATCCGAACATTCAGCAGACCGGAAACAATCGCTGGAACGTCTCGCAAGAATGGGAATACGGACTTTGGCCGGCGCTGCTTCACGATTTCGTTACATGAGCGCAGGCGCATCAGATGTTCCGGGAGACCTCGGCAACCCGAATCCGCTCGGCGTTTGGCTGAACCGCTTGCGCCGTGCTGTGCGTAAGCGGACGATGCTTTCCGGCCTGGGTTACAAGGTTCGCTATACGGAGGGCGGGACAGTGCTTGAAATTCTGCCCGGCGCTGGCCGGCGCCAAGAAGAGGCAACATCGCCAGTCGAGCGATTCATCGTCACTACCGTTCGGGGGGATTACTACCTGTGTCACAGGCCAACCAGTTCAACCATCGTTCATGTGGCCCGTCCTGCGAAATTGCGAAAAAGCATCGGCTCGGAAATCATCGGCGGGAATACGATCACTTACAGCTACGTGAGTGAGGTTAGCCGCGTGGCCACGTTCTCGACTTTTTTCGAGAGTCAAATCGTCGTGCCGTGGCATCTGACAGGAGATCACATCTATGCAGCGAAGCCCGAAGGCGGCACGGGCGTTGTGACTGCCGCGCCCGATATTGTTGGTGATACCATCGAGTGGATTGATTTGAACGTTGATGCTCGCGCCTGGGCGCTGGCGTTTACGGGTTGAGCCATGCGCGGACGAGCTTTCGCCTTTCATGAATCCCGGGCGCATCAATTCAGGGAGGCGCGAACGCATTGTCGCGTTGGAAACGGAGTCCGATTTCTTGAGACCAAACACGTCGCAGCCGCTCGCTTCGACACCACCTACAGTTTTGTCCGGCAGGTGGTCCTAGACTTTGATTTCAACCAAATCGCCTGGGGTCGCAGCAGATCGTTCAACTACGGCGTAGATGATGTTCTCGTTATCCTCGATGGCGGGAGCGAAGCGCCCGGCGAATCCGCGCTCCGTCGCCAAATTCAATCAGGCCAACAAGTGATGATAGCTCAACGTACCATCATACGCGGCTTCAATAATGGATGGATCGTAAATTCTTTTTTCCAAAATCCAGGCCCGGCCATTTGGACGTTCGGCGGATTCTTTGATGTGCCATACCCGGCGCATTTTGAAATACCAATTCCAGGCGCGCCCAATAATGGCCCTGGCGACAGCGGGGCAAATCGAACCGAATTTGATCTTAGCCCGTCCGCCTGGGAGCAAACCTTCAACTTGGACCTCATCGGCTGGCCGTGAATCGCATTGACTTTGACGACTAATAAGCCGGATAACTGTATCTAATTATGACGGACGCGATTGAAGTCTTTCTGAACATCTCGACGCCGCAGGGTGCAATCGTGAAGGGGTTGAGCGACACGACACAAATCACGCTTGGGCCGTTCTATCAGGGGCAGCTTCTCAAGTTTCGATTTTATCCGGTCGTGCCCACCGGCAACCAGATCAACGCGCCCTACTTCTCGCTCGTCCCGCTTTCCGGGTTGGAACTTTACGTCGTAGCCGGCCCTCGCGCGGGCGCGCAGGCGTTGCTTGCATCGCAACCGACCTGGGCGAAACAAAGTGCGCCGGACTCCGACGGGAAGAGCGGCTATTTCTACGCGGATTTCGACCTCAACACGACGGAGATGAATACCGCCGTTGGCACGAACGACTCCATCGCCACGTTTTTTGAAATCCAGATGAGCCGCGGCGGGGCGTTTGCGCCGGTATTCCAGACCTCGATCACGGTTCTTTCCGTGGTCAAAGACCCATCGGGAGCGGCGAGCATACCGACGCCCGCGGCCAGCTATTACACCGCCGCCCAACTGGATGCGATGTTTGTTCGATGGGACAATCGAATCGCGGCCAGCTACGGCAAAACTCCAATCTTCGTTTCGCCTGACGGGTCGCATACGCGAGAAGCCCCCGGCGTGGACAATGACGGCAACCCGACTGATTACCTGACATGAAAAAGATTTACCCGACCCTGTTCCTGATGCTGGCGTTCTGCGTTCCAATCCGGGCTACCGACCGGATCACGGCAACCCTGACGATCACCAACGCACCAACAACCAACGGTCAGACAATTACGATCAACGGTGATACGCGCACTTGGTATGCCAGCGTGACGAATCCAGCCACGCAACTCCTGACCAATTCGACCGTCAACGGGATTGCGACCAACCTTTACAACCATCTGCTTTCGACGCCTCCATCGCGGGTCACTCCATTTATGACCGGCGCGGCTGTGCTGCGGCTCGACGCTCAAACCGGCGCACCGCTCATCATCAGCGGCGTGACGAATTATTTCAGCGTGACCTATTCCACGCAGACCGTGAGCAGCGCCTATGATGTTGTCGTTCCCTACACCGTCATCGCGTCGGCCACGCGGCCAACGATCAGCGCCGGACTGGTGGACTGGCTGAATCTCCCAACCGCCAAATCGCTATTTGAAAATTCCGGCAGCGTTTCAAATCTCGTTGGCCGCACGAACTCGCAGACGATCAGCGGCGACAAAACATTTTCCGGCGTGGTTATCGTCACCAACCGCGCCGGCGTGCTCGTCGTCGGCGTTATGTCATCCACGAATTTCACCGGAATTGTGAACCTGCTTTCCAACGGACTTTGGTATGCCGGCACGCTCGTCAATCCTGTTCTTACCAACGGCATCAATCGAGGAAATGCGTTTCGTAGCCCAGGAAGCGGAGCAGGTTCTGAACAATTCGGCTTTGGGGCGGGATCAAGCGGCCTTAATGCCGTGGCTTTGGGTCAATCAGCAACGGCAAGCGGATCGTCTTCGTTAGCCGCTGGCTCTGGGGCTAGTGCTGCGTCTGATTATTCCACAGCAATCGGTGGCAGTTCAGCCGCCGGTGAATACTCAGTGGCGATAGGACAGTCAGCACTTGCTACCTTCGGAAATTCGGTGGCTTTGGGAAGCGGCGTCGAAACGACCGAAACGAATCAGGTATTGCTCGGCACATCCTCGCATCATGTTTCAGTCCCGGGAGTCCTGCGCGGATTCGTTGCCGATGGCACCAACAGATTCAGCGGCAGCATTGCCTACACGCGCAAAGCTAATTCCAGTCTCGCAAATGGGAACAACGCTGCCGTGGATATTTCCACAAACGTCTTCGTCCAACTCAGCGGACCGAGTGGTGCATTCACAGTCAACGGAATTGCAGGCGGCGAAGATGGTCGCTATGTGATTTTGCTGAACCGCACCGGGCAGAATATGACCGTAGCCAATGACAGCGGCGTTGACCCGACAGCGGCAAACCGGATTTACACGCTGACAGGTTCGGATCAGGCCACGACAGCGGACGGGTGCGCGACCCTAATTTACTCTGCGGCGGATTCACGCTGGATTCTCGTTTCTCTCGCACCATGAAAAAACTCTTTGGCCTGCTGGCGTTGCTCGCGGCCAGCAATGCGCTCGCGTTTAATTGCCGCTGGAACTTCACGGATTTTACGCAAGGCGGATTGAACGTCCGCGCTGTTTACATCACAACAATCGCGCCCTACGGCATCAGCGGAACGAACATCTTGACGGGCGACCGGCGCAGTTATACGACGGCCAACAACTCAAGCCTGACCGTCAGCAACATGGTCAACGGTCGCAGCTATCGCGTCGAATTCCTGGGGCCGACAACGACAACGACGATCACGAACAATTTCGATACGAACGTCGTCGGCAACGTCAACGCCGTGGACTACCTGACCCCGCCGACAATCGTTGATGGAAATGCTTTCGGATGGAGTCGCAATCAGGCCGATGCGCGGTTTCTGAGAACGAACATCAACCAGTATTTGCGGCAAGGGACGAACATTGTTTACGTGACAAACACGGATGGCAGTTTGACCATTCACGGAACGGCAACAGGCGGCAGTGGTGTGGGCGTGACGGCGGGCGGTGACTCGACCGCGACAACAAATAGCGGCGTGGTGACGGTCAGCACGACGATTCCGGTCAAGGGCGTGGCCGCAGGAACGAACGTGCTGGCGAGCACCAACGGGGCAGTTGTGACTATCTACGGGAATCCAACCAACCTTAATGCGAACAATCTGCTTGCCGGCACGATCCCCGACGCGCGCTTCCCCGCGATTCTGCCCGCCGTGGACGGCAGCCAGTTGACGGGGATCACCGGAAGCGGAATCGAGAAGAGCGGCGGTCTGGGGACGAACAACAACCTGCTGAACCTGGCTTACCGCGGAAACCTTTTGTCTACTAACGCCTTTCCGATTGTCCGGGCTACGGTCACAGTGCCGCCGAACAGCTCACAGCCGTGGATGGAGGGTTATACAGGAGACACCAACGCCGGACCGTTTACGTGGAGAATGACTGCTGTAACGAACGGGTTCAACCCAGCCGTGAACGGCGCGAGCGCGTTCAGCGGCTTGAGCGACGTGCAGCTTCACTACGGCTATAACCTGACCACGAGCGCCGGATACAAGGCGAACTTGCCGCTATGGATTCGAGGATACGAAAGCACGTGGTTCAATCCGTTCAATCACCCAGTCATGGAGATTTACGACCGCGTAACTCTCACCAACGGATTGCTAAACGGGACTGATGTTGGATTCGGATATACGCTCGGATTGTCCAACGGATTCACCAAAGGGGCGTTCTCCGGCGACCAAATCGATTTCCGAACCCAGTTCGGCGACGGCACTCCGTGGATGACGTTCGCAAACAACACGAACAACGAAGGGATCATTGGAATCAACAAGGGCTACATTGCAACGGTTGCAACAAACGAGTGGATCATCACAAGCGAAGGCTCTGGCGTGATCGGCAAGCGCGGGAGCAACTATCTTTTCGGGAGCGGCGGCACTTACGACAACGCCTATTTCTTTAAGGGCGCGAACGCCCAGGGTTCGGATTTGCGGTTGACCGTGGGAACGGTCGGGTCACCTAAAAGCATCCGCTGGAACGGCACTAACTCCGACGCGAACCTGAACAGATGGGAGTTTCAGAACCAGGACAACACCTTTACTCCAATGATGGGAAATCCGTTTCCGATTGTTGAGATCGGAACGGTAAGCCCGACGGAGACGTTTATTTTGAAACGCAACACCGGCACGGGAAAGCTGGATTTTTTCTCGCGCCAGAACGACTACGGAGGCTATCGCTTCAATACGCCGAACAAAACCAATCTCGTCGTGTTCCACGACAACGACGGGGGCGGCGGCTCTATCAGCGCGGGGCATTATGTGTCCATCAACAAGTCCACGGCTGACGCTGCGCTGGATGTCAACGGCGATATTCTTTCGAGCGCCGGGAAAGTCAGCGGCGGATTGTTCCGATTGCTCAACACCAACGGTGCGGGCTACATCTCGCTCTACGGCTCGACCAATAGCGGGTCTGCGGTCCTCTACATCGAGGGTTCTCCGTCCAGCCGGACGGTCACTGAAGCCGAGATTGCGAGCTTCGGCACGGGCGGAAGCGGCACGTTCAACTTTTTACAGTTGAGCAACGTTTTCCAAGCGTCGTCAAATCTCAACAATCTGGCGAGCAACCGATACGTCGGGACATTCCTCGGATCTGGCGGCGGAACTAGCATCTCAATTCCGGGAGCGTTCCAGTTCACATCGGCCAACGGCAACGTCGCGGACGCTTCCGGAGCGGCGCGGATCACCATAGCGACGAACTCATCGCTTTCAATCAATGACACGGCTGGCGCGGCGAAGTTTTTCTTCTCGTCGTCGGGCGTTGCGGCGGGCGACGGCGCGGGCATCACGAATCTGGACGGCGCTGCGATAGCGACCGGCACGGTTGCGGACGCGCGCTTGGCCTCGACGATCACGCGGGACACGGAGCTCACGGCGCCGATGGGCTACGCGACGCAGAATCTCGCCGTGGTCGCGTTCAATAACAACGGGTCAGCGGTTACGAACGCGAACCCGACGAACCTGTTCGGCTCTGGGTTTATCCCGACATCCAAGCTGAACACCAATGCGTGGGGCGTCTCTGGAATCGTGGAGAGTTCGCAGGGCAAGAGCAACCTCGTGTGGAAAACAGACGCGAGCGGAATTCCGGCATGGCGCGCAGACGCGGACAGCGGCGGCGGGAGTGGCACGAACACTTATTACAGCAACACCGACCCGGATCAGCGCATCGTCATGGGAACGGGCAACAACTTCGCGCAATGGTATGACGCATCTGGCGGCAGGATTGGATTCTTGGACGAAAGCGGGAACTTCGCCACGGCTGGCAACATTACGATCTTTGGAGGTTCGCTCACGATCACAAACCAAGCGGCAGCCGCGGTAAGCCGGGTTGCTGTGTTCGACACGACGGGAACGATCACCGCTTCATCGACCGAGCTTTCCACGCTTGCGACACTCGCCGCCGCGCAGCGGTTTTCCGCGTCGAATTCATTCAGTGCTGGGTTGCGTTCCGAAGGGCCGATTTACGTGTCGCAGTCAACCGGGTTGAACATGGATTTCACGGGTAAGCCTCGGCTCTATTTGACGACGGACACCAACGCGACATTGACCAGCAGCGGAACGGCGCGCACGGATCAGGAGTTCATGCTCGTCATCACCAACTCGTCGGCCAGCAGCAAGGTTTACACGCTGCCGAACAATGTTTATGACGAGGCGACGCGCACCGTAGTTTCGACCCTCACCGTGGACGGCCTGTCCCAACTGTCCTACGCGCTTCGCTACAACGGCACGGGCTGGTTTCACCCATCGGACGGCTATAACAATCCCACGCTAGTCACGTTGAGCACGAACGGGCCTTACAACGGATCATCAATCACGAATTACAACGGGACGAACATCATCGGTAACGTGCCGTCTGCCTTGGCTTTGATTGCGCCGACGGTTGCAACGCAGGCCACGCGCACCAATGCTCTGGCCGTTGGCTGGCCCGCCGCGCAGACCGCTTACACGGTGACCAACGATTGCAGCCTCACGAATGTTTCCGGCATTGTCAGCGGATCAATCCTGACGGGCGTGATGACGTTGACCAATTCCAGCGGCACGACGTATGGGGTTTTCCTTCCTGCTCAATGGGGCACGCCCGACGGCTCTCGGGTTTATTATGTGACGAACGGGAAAATGGCCAAGCTGACGGTGGAATGGTCTGGAGCAACGGGAATCTCAGCCACGAACGCCGCATGGACACCGCTTTACTAATCCGGCTGATTGCCCTGCTGGTTTTTCCAGCGGCGGCCTTCGGTCAGGCCTACACTTGGGACGATCTGGCCAGCGTGAAAAACTTTAAGCGCGCCAGCACCGCCGCCGCAGCCTGCACCGCCGGAACGAACACACTCGCCGTTACGCTCATCGAAGCCTTCGGGAACACGTCGAACAACGTCGTCTACACGCTCGACCCTTTCACGACTGCGACCAACGCGACCTACATCCTGTTTGTGGCCGGCACGCCGCAGCTTGGCACTGAGAGCGTGAGCAACTCCACCACGCCGCTGGCTTGGTGGCAGCCGGTGACTGGGACGAATTACAACGTGACCGGAACGCCGACGGCGCGGCTATCGGCTTGGGTCGCGCAGATGCCGCAGGGACAAGCTCCGTTCTCGACTTCGGTGTCGGTCGCCATCGCTTCCGGTAGCGGCGTAAACATGGCTCTTGTTCAGATCACCGGCGCTTCGCAGGTCATCACCAACGGAACGAATGCAATCGTGCAGGCCGTCGCGTATGGCGTGAACGCATCGGCGAACCCGACAAACCAGTTCGTAGCGCCAGGCAACAACGCGTTGAATACGATGCTGTTCGCCGTGGCCGACGACGTGAACAGCGCATCGGACATCGCTCCGAATCAAAACTGGACGGAACTTTCCGAGACAGCTTACAACACTCCCGCGACTGGATTGGAGGTTTGCTATACAAACAACGCGGCACTGATGACCACGGTGACGAACACGGCCACGTCGCGCGATTGGGCTACTATTGCAATCGAGGTTCGGGCCGGAACGAACTGCCAAATCTGCGATTTCACGACCGCGCCGGCATTCGTCCAGGGCAACACAACGAACGTCGCAGTCGTGGGAGGATCATCCAACGTGTTCGTGAATCTCGCGGCCAACATGACGGCGGGCAATCTCAGTGTCGTGTCCATCTGGCAGGACGGCGTGGACGGAACGGTGAGCACGGTGACGAACAACGTCGGGGATTCTTACACGCTCATCACGAACATTGACTGTTTTTCGTCCGCGCATTCGCTCTATACGTATTACAAAGCGAACGTGACGACGGGAGCGAACCGCGTTTACATCCGGCAGAACACGAACCTGCTGGTCAAAATTGCGACCCATGAATACAGCGGCGTGACGACGTTGGACACCTACCAGATATTTACGCAGTCGTCGCAAGCGATGGCCAGCGGTTACGTGAATCAAACATCGGGCCGCTCGGTGCTCTACGAGACCTTCGGTGACTCGTCCGGGTTCGCAATTACTCCGTCGGATGGCTCGACCACGCGGACGACGGCCGCCGACGAGCGGCTCAAGACAAGCGACCGGATAACAACCTGCATCACCGGCGCTGTGCAGGCCACGGCCACGCCCGCGAACTCCGAACTCTGGACGTGTGCCATCGTCGTGTTCAAATGAGGATTCTAATTGCCATCCTGATTTGCTTCGCGTGCGCGTCCACGCGCGCGGTGACGAACACCGCGGCGAGCGCGTCACTGTCAGCGGTGACGACCGCGATGGGGCTTTGCAATGACGGCGACGTGTTGCAGATACCAACCGGGACGGTGACGTGGAGCAGCCCGCTGGACATGAACAAAGCGATTTGGTTGAAAGGGAACGGGACGAACAACACGAAAATCGCAACTTCCACCGGCGTCAATGCGGTGAACTACTCGGGTGGAACAGGCAAGGCTCGCATCTCGCATATCTTTTTCGACCTGGGGGCGTTCAGCCGGAGCGACCACACGGCGATAAGCCTTGAGGCGACGAACAAACAATTCCGAATAGACCATTGCCGTTTCCGTGGCGGGAGCAAGGTCATATTCACGCGCGGCTCGCTCGACTACGGAGTCGTTGACCATTGCCACTTCCTCGACTCCGACGGCGAGATTTACCCGTGGCTTCGGCTTGCAAATCTCGGCGCGGAATCTTGGCTGCTCGAAATCAAACCGGGAACGACAAACGCAATCGTCGTGGAGGATTGTTGGTTTCAACGGACGAGCGCGGTCAATGGAGAATTGACCGATGAAACGCTCTACGGGCAGGAGGGCGCAAGGTGCATGTTTCGGTTCAACCATTTCCAGCAGGACACGACCGACACCGCGGCATACATGGTGGACGCGCACGGCAACCTGCCGGGAGGCGCTGGCCGCGGCACGGTGCTCTACGAAATCTACGGCAACAAGTGGGACTGCGTGACCACGGACAGGGGATTCAATCTGCGCGGCGGAATCATGATCTGCTACAGCAACGATTTCACCGGGTCAATCGGAACGATGTTCCAGTTGAAGAATGAAGGCGTTTCGACCGCGGGCGTTTTCGACGGGACGGACAGGATGACCAACAGCTTTTTCTACGCGAACACGCTGAACGGAACGACCACGACGGGCATTGAAATCGAAAACTACTCCGGCCACGACTCGACTCCTTACGTGATTCTCGGCACGCATTATTTCACACACGCGATTGTCAGCAGCAACAACTTCTATCCTTACACGCGGTTGACCTATCCGCATCCGCTCGTGACGTTCTGGGATGGAAGCGACAACCCCGCCGTTTCCGTCTCGCCCGCGTCCGTGGACATCACCGCGATTATTGGCGGGAGCAGCAACGTGACGCTCACGGTGCAGAACATCGGTGGAGGAACGCTGACCGGCGCTGTGACGCTCACGATCACGAACGCCTGGCAGCTGACCGGCACGACAAGCTACTCGCTCACCAACGGTCAGAGCACCAACTTGACCGTGACGTTTTACGCAACGAACGTTTACGCGGCCTCCTTCGCAACGTTCACGGACAACGGCGGGAGCGCGAGCGTTCCACTGCTCGGAGGCTACCCAAAGACATACGTTCAGCCTCTGGGAGACTCGCTGACGCGCGGCGGGTCGAGCACGGGCACGAACTTTGTGTTCGGCGGCTACCGGGATATTCTTTACACGCTGCTGACCAACCGGGGCGTGAATTGTGTTTTCGTCGGTAACACCAGCAGCAACGCCGGAACGGTGAACCCCTATCCGCTCCACGACGGTTATGGCGGAATCGAAGTCGGAGAATTGGCCACGAACTATTCAACTTATGCGTCCGGTCTGGCCTACGCGCCGGACTGGGTTCTAATGCAGGGCGAGGTGAACGACGCACGGCACAACAACGATTTGCAGAACATGACCAACCGGCTCAAGATGCTGATTGATTCGGTGACGACCAATTATCCGACGGCCAAGCTGATCGTGAGCGCGATGAACCCTTGGCAAGGATTAGCGCCGACGAACAATTCGCTCGACCTGCTTTATCATCCTTACGTCCAGGCCATCATCGCAACCAAGTTTGCCGCGGGAAAGCTGGTTTACTTTTGCGACATGCGGACAAACTCGCTAACCGCAATTCCGATTCTCCATACTGACGTGATGTTTGACGAAACGCACTTTGAAACGAACGGATACCGAAAGATGGCGACGAACTGGTTCAACGCCATGCTGCCGGCCGCCGCAGCCGGAACGCTCACCGTCGTTGGAAAAACCGCGAAGGGGCGCTTATGATGCGTGGTCTTGTGGTATTGGCCTCTCTCATCGTGCTAATGAGTTGCTCGAACGCTTTGCGGCCAGCAGACGTTGAACCGCCCCAACCAACACCAAGGCTGGATGTCGTCAACCGACCGACCGCCATGCCCGGCGGATACGACGACATTGATGGGACGCTCAAAATTCCGCGCTCCGGCCCGGCGCGCGATGTCATCATCAATTTCCTCCTGGGAGTGATGTTGATTGGTATGATCGGCTTGTATCGGCTGACCTATGGCCAGAATCGGGAACTCGGAGAGCAAAGCCGTGAGCTTGTGGAAATCATCAAGCGTCTTGACCGCATGGCCAGCGACACAGATAGCGAGAAACGCACTCGCGCTCAAGTCCACGCGCTTATCCTTCGTCAGCTTGGCGTCAAGGATGCCGCGATTGACGAGGTTCTCAAAGACCCGCGAGCAAAATGAAAAGTGTGACCACCGTCCTCAAAACCTCATACGTTCTGCAAGTTCGCCGCAAAGACGGATCGTGGGGCGACTGCGGATACTTTGACGACCCGCAATCCGTGTTCGACCAGATTGATATACTCCAACAAAATAATCCCAAAGGCGAATGGCAGTGCGTCCAACTGACTACTGCGGCGCGGACCATCACTCGCAAGTGCGCCAAATGCAAATAAAGCCAATGCCATCAGTCAATATTGACGGTGCGATTTACGCATCTCTGGCCGCGTTCCAATTCCTGCAAATCCAGTTCGCGTCCGATGAGGCTGGGAAATACATTGACCTGAGATGGCTGTTCTGGATAAAAACAGCGGTGGGTTGCGCGGCGGCCGCGTTGCTCGCGGTGAAGCTATTCCGGTCAACCGCATTTGCGGATCACATCAGTCAGAAGGCCAAAAAAGAATCAACCGAACCAACCGAACCGTGAGCTAAATCGGAGTCGGAATCTTCGCCACGCTTTTAACACCCGATTGTAGATAGCGATCTGTGGTCGAAGAATTCTTGTGTCCCAGCAATTTCGTAATCATGGATCGCTCCACCCCATTACGCTCCATCCATTGAGCAGAGGCATGACGAAGGCTATGAATGGTGTAATGCCGCTTGATCCTTAGTTTAACCCGCGCGGACGCGAAGGCGCGCTGAAGTGTCACGTCAAAGATATGATGCCGCCCAATCTTGCCAGTCCTCGGGTCTTTTGACCGCGTGGACGAAGCGAATACATACTGCCAACCAAGAGAGTTTTCTTCACCCGGATATTTCTTCGCCAGTGCGCCCGGCATGTGTGCCCAACCAAATCCTTCAGCAAGATCGGTTGAGTGGATGCGTTCACGCTCGCGCACCAAAGCCAGAAGCTCCGGGATCAGACTCTTTGGCATTGGGACAAGCCGAGCCTTGTCGCCCTTGCTTTGCTGGATGGCGATTAACTTTCGTTCAAACATCAAATCCTTAACGCGCAATCGCAGGATGTCATTAAGCCGGCCAGCGGTGCCGTAGATCAACCGCAACGCTACCCCGTTCTGCCCGGGAACAGATTCTACCAATTTCCGGGCCATATCATCATCCGGCACTTGAACGATTCGCTCATGCCCCGTTGCTTTTGGTATTTTCGACAAATCCCCAAGCTCCACGCCGATAACTTTCTCATAAAGGAACCGAAGGCTGTGAAAGAATAAATTTTGCGTGGAAGCGGACACCCCTTCATCACCTTCAGACCTGTTGCCATTGGTGTTCGCCAATTCGGTTAGGTGCTGTCTGAATTGCGCCGTCGGGTCTTTGGTCAAATCTTGCGCTGACTTAGCCCCAAGCCATTTGATGTGGCGCCGGGCGCAGTCCCAATATGCGCGTTCCGTAGAAAGGCTTAAATGATGCGCCCTAGCCACTGTTATGAAATCGTCCTTAAACATACGGGAGTGATGCTTAATAAGAGTTCGGGGACTCGCGCAGGGCGTATTCCCACCGCACCTTTGGCGAGAGCGATTGCGCGACGTTTCGTTGTCTGTTTGGCCGTTGCCAGTCGCCGCACTCGTTTCGCACGGTGGGTTTCCAGCCGGCGGCCCGGTAGATTGTTCCGGTGTGGACTTCGGTATCCTGGTAGCTGATGAGGTTCACGATTTCCGGCAGGTCTTTCGCTATCATCAGACGCATCACGCGCAGCATCCGTGTCGCCGTGTTCTTCGGTGCGTCCGGCGCAATCGCGAGGCGGCGGAGTTCCAGCCAGTGCCGACCATTGAGCAGGCGAGCGCACGGCGCAGACCAGATTGCCGATGCGTAGGCGATGTCATTGTATTCCGCCATGAAGCACGCGGACGGACTTGCCCGCACGATGTTCGACCAGTCCACATTGGGCAGGCGAGAGTGCCACGTCGCATTGAGTTCGATTGCGCGATGGACGTTCACGCGGCGGATTTTCAGTTGGAGCGCAGAGGTCGGAGTCGCACCGCCATATCCGCTACGGAATAGCGGCATGTTATCTCTTACATCATCTGCGCGTAATCCGACCGTCCCCGAACCAGTCGCTGGAGAGAATGCCGCCATCGCGTCTTGCGTGTTATTCGGAGCGTTCATGTGGCGGCATCTCTCAGCTTGTCGTTCTGCCGCCGGACGGACGCCTTGGGTTTGCGCGGGCCGACGACGAGGTTTGCGAGCTTTGACTTTGCCTCGAAAGCGTCCAGTTCCTTCAGCACCTTGCGGAGCTTGCCTTTCGGCCATCCGCCTTTCTTTGCCTCGCTCTTGGCCTTGCCGCCCCGCCGCCCGATTGCGGCGAGGTATTTTGACGCCTCGGCGTTCATCGCGTTGCCCTCGCAGCGCGGAGGATTCCAGCGGCGGTCATTCTGTCCACCGTGCGACCGCCCCAGATGTTTTCATGCTTGGAGAGTGTCGGGGTTGTCTTCGCGCCGAAGGTGCAGAGCGTGTATGTGCCGCCATGAATCTTGTCGGTGAAGGTGTAGGTCGCCGTTCCGTTTGTTTCGTAGTTCGTTTTCATGTCCACACAATACCGAAGCGGCTTGGCTATTGCAATAAGTATTTCACTATTTCGGACGATTGTTTGTAAGTCGTTGACCGGACGGCAGAACAACGGGATGGAGCTAACCGCCGTCAACGTCTCGGTTGCAATCGTCGCGCTCATGTCGGCGGTAGCTCATCCCGACCGTTCGGCATTTCTACGTCGCTGGCAATTTCGTTGCCCCACGACGCCCAGCCGTGCCGTTTGCGGCGGGCAAATAGTTCGAGGTATGGTCCGGGTGACACCGACTCCACTACCGTCTGGAAGCCTTCAGGCTTTTGCGAGTGTTCGCCACGCGGCCAGCCCCACCAGTTACGGTCGCATCGGTTCTTCCACGGCAGTTTCCCGCGCCTGCAGAACAGTATCGGTTCGACACACGGCACAAACGCACCACCGAGGCCAAGACCCATTGGCTGCTTGAGCCAGTAGAGCATCGTTGACGGCTCGAAGCCCCAGGCGCGGGCGATGTCGTAGGTTGCCTCGATGTAGCTGTTGATTGTCCAGATGTAGAGATGCGCGTCTTTGTCGGCTGGGATTTTCAGGGCGGAGATTTGCTCCACGCTCATCGTCGGGTATTCGAGCGGCACACTTCGCAGCACTCGCTCTTGAGTTCCGAAGCCTTGGCTTCCTGGACTTTCGAGGCGGTTCACTTCCCACGGAGGATCGGCCACGATACACCGAAATGCCGAACAATTCGATGGAGAGAACCCCGCGATTGCGTCTCTCGCGAAGTCGAACGTCATGGGCGCGGGGTCTCTCATCTCAGTCGTTCTGCCCATCGTTCGCGCCGGATAGCAGATCATACTCCACCTGGTTTCCGAACACGTCCCAGCCGGGGCGTTTCAGCCGAGAGAACATTTCGAGCCGCTTGGCGTCAGGATACCATTCGCGGATTTTGTCGCGCACATAGTCAGGCTTGCTGCTGTGCGCGCCGCGTGGGTTTCGGATCACGCTTGAGATTCGCAGAGCTTGCGGAGGCGGTGACACGTCGCCGCGAGTGCCGACCATCAGGATTTCATGCTGGCCTCTGAACCAGAAGCCCATCCCGACTTTTACCTTGTCCCACACCGCTTGCGTCTTGTAGCGGAAGCCCCACGCCTGCATGACGAGCAGCCCGGCTTCGAGGCGCGGCGCAGTCGCCCACAGGTAGAGGATCGCATCCTTCGCCGCTGGGATTTTCAGAGCGCAGATTTCCTCATCGCTCATTGTCGGGTAGTGGTTTTCGATTCTTCGATTGGGTGTTGCGGATTCGTAGCGCCACGGAGGGTCAGCATAGATGACGCCGTAAAGGGCAGAACCACCGCATGGAGCTAACCCCGCCGCGCCTTCAGGTTGGCGGATGTCTATCGGCGTTGGAAGCGTTGCGGTCATTCGGCGGCGGGGTAGCTCATGCGGACGTTAGCGCACTTACGAACCGTCTCGACAAGCCAGTGCGCCATTGCCGGCACCGTCGAGGACCGCGACGTTGAGTTGAGCAGTTGCCACCGCCTGCGGTCGCCGCTCGGGTCGTGCAGCCGAAGCGGCAATAGAACATCGTTCGGTGAGATGCCCGCGAAGCAGAGCCATGTTTTCTTTGTTCGCGTATCACCCCACCAGGCTTGCAGCACTTCCACGCTCCAAAGGTCGCCGCGCGATGCCCAGCCAGGCTTTGGGAGTTTGCACGCATCGAAAAGCCGTGAGTGCGCCGGGTGCTCCAGGATACCACCGCATTTCCGCAGCCACTCGACGCAGAGCGGGCCGAGTTCCTTTTCGCCCGGCAGCGGCTTCGCTTGATGCGCGCAGTAGGCCGACCACGACCGGCAAGGCGGATGGCACAAGACCGGAGTTTCGCCCCGAAATGTCCGCACGTCGCGCACGAGATCATAGCACTCAACTCCTTCGATGGTGCGATACACCGACCGGCGCGCTACGCAAAGTGCGCTAACAATTCGCTGGAGAGGACAGCGCGCCGCGCTCTGGACCTGCTCAACCGTCGTTGTCGCGCTGCCTCTCATCTCAGTCGTTAGGACGAGAGCTTTTGGATGACCTCCAGCTTGCCCTCGGATTCGAGTTTGTAGATTCCGACCGGCTCGCCTTTTGCATCGGAAGGGATGCTGTCCACACCGCCATCGGCGACTCCATAGATCGGCTTCTTCGGGTCGCGGTCCTCGTAGTCGCAGACATAGACCACGATGGTTTTGGGCATTTTAGTTTTCTTTGGCATTTGCGTCCTAACCATTCCTTGCAGGCGACGGCGATTCGCTCTGCGGGTTATTCGTTGTGCTCAGGTCGCCGCGCCTGAAGTCACCGTTCGAGCGCCGGGCGACGCGCTTGGGTTTTCGCGGCTTCCCTTTCGGCCATCCGCCCTTTTTCGCGTTCTCGCGCGCTGCAACGGCTTTCGCCTCGGAGGTTGCTTTTCCTCCGAGGCGACCCAGTGCTACTGCTGCTGGATTTTTCATTAGATCGTTGCAATGCCGCGGCTGTCCGGGAGGTCGGAGACATCACCAGCGCGGAGGGCTTCGACCACGCGCTCGAATTTCGCATCGAACCAGGAAACGCAAGCATTGTCCGAGGTGTATGTGCCATCCCGCCCTTCGCACTCGAAAACGTGGACCGTGTCGTCAGGCCGGTTTCCAGTGATGGTTTCCAGCTTTGTGAGTTCCCCTCCATTGTCGATGAACTCGCGCAGGGTGATGCTTGTGATTCCTTCAGCGGATTTCGTGATTGCGTTCATTTTGTTTTTGTTTGGCTCGGGTTACTGGCCCTCGCTCATTACGCAATCACTATACCCAAGCGGTTGGCTATTGCAAGAGGTGTTTTCACTTTTCTTCCGATTCTTTGTAAGTCGTTGGCCGGACTCCAATGATTTCGACTTGCATGTATAACAAGCGAAAGGCAACGTGTCAACAAAAGATTTTAACCGGGGCGCTTTTTTGTCATATTCTGATCCAATGAAATTGATTCTCCTGCTTATCGCCGTCACCCTGTCCGGTTGCAGCACGACCAACGTTTCGGAAGTCATCAAGGCCGCTGACACCGCGCACAAACGAGTGCACATCGAGGCCGACGGATGGAACACACACTTTCGGTATGACTCGTGGCCGGCGTCACCGACGAATTCAAACGCGCTGCCATGAGATTCATTTTCCTCGCATTGCTGCTGATTCTGGCCGGCTGCCGAACCTATCAGGACACCGACGCGCTCCGGGTCGAGACGCAAAACCGCGTGCGTGTCGGATTGGAAAACTACACGCAGAAGAACGGGCCTGACCCCGACCTTTACTTCGCGGTTGCGGCTCATTCGCTGCGAGAGATCGGCAACGGAACTAACCTCGCGCCGGT
>Ga0207670_10000328_pt1 | contig 28387 bp, 20 predicted proteins | sample KBSS23HmetaG_FD_184339 | JGI IMG/M metagenome (GOLD analysis project Ga0207670, IMG submission 184339) | Switchgrass rhizosphere microbial communities from Kellogg Biological Station, Michigan, USA - KBS S2-3H metaG (SPAdes) (version 2) | ecosystem: Host-associated > Plants > Roots >... | reverse complement strand
CTTCCAGTCGATCGTGCCGAGCGCATGGTCGAGCAGATGCGGTCCGACCCAGGCATTGCTCACCATGGCACTCACATGAAACGGCAAATTCGTAATCCTATCGAGCCAGGCCCAATTGGTTCGAAAGAGATTAAACTCAGGCAGGGCCGGAAGGTTGGCGCTGCCTTCCACGCGCGACCACTGCGAAGTATGCCAGTGGGTACGCAACACTTCTGTCAGCACCGTGGCTTCAAGGTGGGCCGGAAGATAGTTGGTCGGTCCATGGCGGGCTTCGGCCGACGCCGCCAACCGTTCCGCGCTGCCCCAACGGCTTTCCACACCCTCAACGGCAACCTCCAGATGGGTGCGGCGTTCTCCGGCCGCCGAACCTACCGGCTGGGACTGGGAGTTTATCGAAATCGAACGGGCTGTTCCCCATCCGGCCTTGGCGTCTGCCAGGCGGATGGATAGCGATGCATTCGTCGGAACCAAGTATTCGAGCGAAGGTTCGATCTGCAGCTTGAGCTGGAGATAGGAAGCATCAGCCCATCGTGTCCGGCTGTTCTCCGCCCCGACCTGTAACATCAACCGAATCGGATCATTGCTGCCGGACGGAGGGATGGTCCGCGCGATTACCGTCACATTCGTACCGCGGCCCCACGGCGAGTCCAATCCCGACGTGGTCAGCCGCATATTGATATCAAAGCGCTGCCAGTCCCGCGCGTCACCGGAGAAAATCACTTGAGCGGTGGGAGCCGCCGTAAAACGAACCTTTTCCACATCGGTCAAGAGGCGGTGCCAAAAATTACCGACCTGTCCGGGCGGGGTGGTGGTCTTTGGCTTCTTCCAGGCGCGGATGACGGAGGCATTCGTGATTTCGCCGCGGAACCTGACCCGGGCATCCAGGCAGGTTGACTCCAGGAATTTCAACTCCCAAGCGTCGCCGGGCTTGAACACGAGCTCCCCGTTGACCTGGTTAAGGACGAAAGTGCGCGGGGGCTCGTTTGTGCCGGAAAGTGGCCAAAAGAGCCGTCCTTCGCGGAAGGCGACGCCTTCCGGCTCCAGATGAAGTTTAAACAACTCCTTCCAATTTGGGCGAAATTCGGCGCTACGGAGAAACAGGAACGGGCTCGTGACGTGATTCGTGCGATGCAGCTGGAGATCCTCGGCCACGATTCCGTGATACCACCGCAATCGCAGCCGGCTGAATTTGACGTCCCAACCCTGTTCCGCGAGCTGCCGCTCCAGCCGGGTTTCCACCCAGTCGGGAAGCCCAACGTGATTCAGGAACAAGCCCAGGATCAAAATGACGAAGATCAGCAGGAGAAGCGAAATTCGGCACCATTTGAAAGTGGTGAAGAGGATTCGCAGGCCGCGCGGGCGGACTTTATTCCGCTTCGAAGCATTCCCTGACTCGTCGCTCGGTTTAACCTGGGATACGGCCATTGAACCTTAACGACAAATGGACGATGGAAAGGGCATTGGCAATAGCAGCCATGCTGCCAGGAAGCACCCGGGATCACGTGGCCGCGTCCACGAGGTCAGGTCGACTGGAGATGTTTTATTTTGCTGGATTCGAAGGATCACCCTCGGCACCGGCCTTCAGCGATGCCGGAAACATTTGGTTAAACAGGTTGCGCAACAATTCAAAATAAAACGCCGGCGGGAACTCAAATATGAATGTCTGCCCATCGGCCACGCTCATCGCGTACGGCAAACCCGTCGGCGCCCTCCGTGTCTTGTCGTCGCCGAACTCCAACACCAGCGCCCGCGGACGATCGCCATTGCGCAGCTCAATGGTAATCTGGTCCCCCGTATCGCGGAACCCGTAGAGGGCCTTATTATCGGTGCCCTGCGCCACCCAGGCGCTGGCCCGCAGCTCGCCCAGCCGAAACATCATCTCTTCCAGGGGCGCGGGGTTGATGGTGCCCTGCGATCCCTCGACGAAACCCCAGGAGGTATTCGGATCTCGCTGGATCGTCTTCTTCATTCCACCATGTCGAACGGTCACGCGACTGATTTGGTTCGTGGTGAAGGTCCAGACCCGGCGATCCCGCAGTTGCCAGGCCGCGTAAGGCAGGCGGGATACATCCTTGGGGGGCAGACTGTAGACCGTCGCTTCGTCGGGCCGGCGAGCGAACACTTTGTTTTCCTGCCGGGCCCCGAGTTCCAGCACGCCGACGACGACATTGCTAACGGCTCCGGCCGCGTTGGTAGCATTTGCGCCGAGGATGTAGCGGCGGGCCGGCGGATCCAGGTTGTAGAGGGTCTTGAAGTCGGTCACGACATCCTTCTCAATCGCCCCCTCCAATCTGGCCAAGTCATCGATCCATTCCCTCATCACTCCCGCGTCGGCCGGCGGCACTGGAACAACGGAATTGTCTCCAACCGCCCAGGCACCGTTGGTCCCGCGGCGAACGGTGAAGTTTTCCGTGCCGTTGACCTCAATGCTATCGAGGCCGGTGGACGGTATGGACACCAAATGCAAATCGCGCAGGTCGCTGAATGTCGTTTGGAACGCGTCGAGAATCTCGCGGGAAACGAGGACGACGTTGGTATGCATCAAACGCCGGGCGAAAATGACGGTGGAATCGTTGGTCGGACTTTTGCCGAACTGCACCACCTTGAGGTCATTTGTGCCAACGCCGAAGGCCACTTCCAATTCCGGGGGTTGCAGACCGTACTGCTCCAGGTCGACGCGCGGGGAGTCCGTCACGAACTGAACGACCTGAGACAGGGCGATCTTCTCGAGCAGGCGCTGGACTTTGGCCGGGTCGGCGCGAGCGAAAGTGGGTCGTGTGACCACCAACTGGCTCCCGGTAAACTCGACGGTGTAGCCCCGGCTGCCCGCGCGCACGTCCATTCGCCCGAGCTGGATCCCGCCAAACAGGAGAGTGTCGCGCCAATCGTTGTAGTTTCGCGGCAGCCGATCGTAGAGCTCCGCGGGCACGAGATAAACGCCCGGGCGGTCGAGAACCTGCAGGTAAACCTGGTCGCCCACCGGAGTCTTCGTTCCGAAAAGGATATCCCGGCGTTGGCCCCCGTAGTGGAGAGTCAACGTCGCTGGAGGCACGTCGAGCCCGAAGTCCGCCATCGTTCGCTTGTCCGCCGTCAGTTCGCGCTGGGGAATGAAGGTGAGCGGTGCCAACTCCTCCAAACTTCGTAAGACCCATTCGATGGCGTGGCTTTGCGCCGGATAATTAAACGGCAGGGAAAGCGACCAGCTTTCGTCCGACGCCTTTCTTTCCGCCCGCAGCTTGAGCTCATTGGTGACCCGCAGCTGAACATTCGTGACCTCGGCGGCCCGGAACGAGAAAAGCCTGCTGGGGGCCTTGCCGTCCTGGGAAGTCGGATGCAGCGGCTGCTCCACCAGGACGATGAAGGCAAAGAGCGTCGCGGCGAATCCGACCAGCATCCATGTGGTTCTCCATTTCATGCGCTGTAGCACCCAATTCCAATTCCAGCGCTTTGGGTTTCCCTTCGAAGATTCGATGGTTTACCGAGATTCATATTCGCCATGGCTTGAGATTAATGCCGGTCAGCGACGGCGGCGCAGCCAGACGAGCCAGCCCAGGAACAGAACGGCACCAGGAAACGCCCCGACGAGTATCCATTGGGCCGCCGACATCTGGCTCTTCGTCATGATTATCTTGTAGTCCTTGATGGGCCGGGGGGGAATTGGGACCAGCAACTCGTCCCGCGCCAGCAGCCAATTCAAAGTGTGCGTGGCAAACTGGCGGTTCGCCGCGCTCTCAATGATTTCGTTCCCGAGGAAGTAGGAGTCGCCGACGACCACAATGCGCGTCGCGCCGCGATCCGCGCTCACGTTTCGCACGCCGCCTTTCTCGATGGCCGCCATCAACGGAATTTCCCCGATAAAATCGCTCGGCATCCGGATGGGAGTTCCGTCCGCCCGGATATCCGTCACCAACCGGCCCTCCGGCCCGGTGGAGGCCAGAAGCTCAACCTGGGGTGCATCGGCCCCGGCGGAAGGGCCTTTCCGAACGGAGCGCGGCAGGAGCAGATACAGATTGAACCGCGCGAAAGGTTTGATGAGCGGGTGCGACCCAAAACGGCTGACCACGACATCCCGCTTGCTAAAGGAATTCTTGTCATCGTAAACAACATCGCGCCCCACAACCACACCCCAGCCTTGAAGGACCTTCTCCAGCCCGCTGGGACGGAACATCCCCTCGTGATTGAAAAGGGCCAGCAGACGCCCGCCTTGCTTTAAATAGCGATCCACCTTCTCGATGACTTCTGGCGGCAGGGCACTCCGCGGTCCTGCCACGATGAGAAGGTAACAATCCGCCGGAACATCACCGGAACCTTCCAGCCGCAGCTTCTCCCATTTCAGGGTGTTTTCGGCCAGCACCTCGGCAAACTGGGAATACCCCGAAATTTTGTCGGTGGCGTCCGGGCTGTGCTCGCCGTGGCCTTCCAGGAAATAAACCTTCAACTGCCGCGGCGTGATGACCTTCAACAGGGCCGAGGTAAACAGCAGCTCCCCTTTGAAGTGGGTTCGGCGGACCTCACGGGCCTGCATGGAAAGCAGCGGCTGCATGTCGTATTCCGACAGCTCGCTGGCATAAACCGTGTTCCACGCCCCTTTGCCGTCCTTGCCGTCAAAGATCACGAGATCCCGGTCGGTGGCCTCGCTCAATTTATACTTGGCTTTCACCAACCTCGCTTTGCCCGGATCCCGCACGTAATCCACCAGGTCGATCGAGATTCGGCTGTTCGCGTTGGCATAGGCCTTCAGGAGCGTATGGCACATCTCGTAGAGCGGCTCCTCCTTATCGAAATACATCGTTACCCGCACGTCGTTGGTTGTGGCTTCCAGGATGCGCAGCGTCAAAGCCGTCAGTTCACCCTGCGCCGCCGCCGACCAGGTCCAGCGCTTGAAATGCCGCGACGCCAGATAATTGAACATCGCGGTTACCGCCAGCGTGGCCAGGATGGCGACCAGCGTATTCAGGCTCAGGCTGAAACGACGTCCGCGGGAAAAGCTGGGTGACGGGTGGTCGCTCATGTCATTTCCATCTCCGGCTCTCGACCAGCTTTAAAGTCAGGAAAATGAAGAAGGCCGTCGACGAGATGTAGAAGACCAGCGGCCGCGTGTCGATTACGCCCTGGGCGAAATCGTGCATGTGCTCCACCATTGAGGTGTAGCTGACGATCCCGGGAATCCACCCCGTGTCCGTGGTAAAGGCGACGCGAAGAAAGCTCACCATCAAAAACGCAAATCCCACCGCCAAGGTGAGGATGGCGGCAATAATTTGGCTTTTCGTCAGGGCGGAAGCGCAGATGCCCATGGAGAGATAGAGGCTGCCGACCAAAAAAATCCCGAAATAGGTGGAGCCGACCCCTCCCCAGTCGAACGCCGTGGGATCGCTCGTATAATGCCGGATGATCACCAGACAGCCCAGCAACGGGAGCCACATGACCATGAAGAAAAACAACGCGCCGCAGAACTTGGCCAGGACCACCCGGACCTCGCTCACTGGAGTTGTCATCAATGTTTCGTACGTGCCCGTCGATTTCTCCAAAGCAAAGGAGCGCATCGTAATCACAGGCGACGCGATGATCATGATGTGCCAGAAATACGAGGTATTGTAAAAAATCTGCATCATCGGCATCGGCGTGGGCTCCGCATTCAACGCCCCCAACATGCTGTTCAGACTGAAACCCAAAAGGAACAGAACCGCCGCAATGACGACGTAGCCAGTCCAGGAGAAGAAAAAGGAGGACAGCTCGCGGCGGACAAGAGCAAAAAAGGCTCGCATCAACGTTCCTCCTCGCGATCGGCGCGCGTCAGGCGGACAAAAATATCCTCGAGAGACGGCTGGGTTCTCGACAATTCCCGCAATTTCCAGCCGCGCTCGTTGGCCAGCGCGAAGACGACCGGTCGCAGGTCCATGCCCGCCCGGCCGGTCACCAGGCAACGGAAGTATTCACCTTCCGCCGGGGCCAGCTCGTAGTGGTCCACCTCTGCCATCGTTTCAAAACAATTGCGCACGTCCGCCTCGTTGGCCGCAATCTCCGCCACCACTTGGCCCACCTCGCCCACCAACGGTTGCAAATTGTCCGGCGTGTCATGCGCGAGAATGCGGCCCTTGTGCAGGATCAAAACGCGATGGCACGTCAGCTCCACTTCCGGAAGGATATGCGTGGAAATCAAAACCGTGTGGTGCCCGCCCAGATCCTTGATCAGTTGCCGGACCGAGCGGATTTGGTTTGGGTCGAGCCCAATCGTCGGCTCATCCAGAATGATCAAGTCCGGCTCATGAACCAGCGCGTCCGCCAGGCCCACCCGTTGTTGATAGCCCTTCGAGAGGTGTCCGATGATGCGCTTGGAGACGTCCGTCAGCCCGCACTGTTGCATGACGATGTCGATGCGTTCACGGGCCCGGCCCCGGCGCAACCCCTTCAGGGCAGCGCGAAATTTCAGATATTCGCGCACCCGCATGTCGCGATGGAGCGGATTGTTTTCCGGCATGTAGCCAATCCGCCGGCGCACCTCGTCCGCCTGGGAAAAAACATCATACCCGGCCACGCGCACGGTGCCGGACGAAGCGGGCATGAAGCAGGACAGCACCCGCATGATCGTGCTTTTGCCGGCGCCATTGGGGCCGATTAAGGCGACGATCTCGCCGCGCTGGACGGCGAAGGAGACATTGGCCACCGCCACCCGTCCTGGGTAGCGCTTGGTCAAATCCTCGACCTCAATCATATATCCGTTATGCATTCGCGGCTGGTCGGACTCTAGCCAAGCGATATCCGCATGGGCCAACAAAAAGAACGGGTCTGGGCTCTGGGTAGGGCTGGGCGCGCTGCGCCGGCCCCGCCGCGTTCCAGCGGCGGAACCCTTCCGTGCACCTTCAAGGAGCATGCACCGACGATTGTGAATCTAACGATTCCGCCTCCGTGCGTCGGCGGGGCCGGCCCAGCGGGCCAGCCCTACCTCAAAAATGCTGTAAGAGCATGAACCCCGTTTCTTCTGTAGGGGGTGGATGGCTGGATTCCCGCGTGTGCGGGGCCTTCCGGCCAGGAAATCGGGTGCGGTACCCGATTTCACCGCGGGCAAGGGCCCCGCGCCTTCAAAGGCATACGTAAAGCCGGTGAATGCGCGGTGGCCCAAGCTCCAGCGTCCTTGCCGGATTGCAGACCCGGCTCGGAACAACTGGAGCATCAACCGGAGCGGATGCTTCCTGGTTGTGGTTCCGGTCCCGCTCTCCGCCAGTAGTTGACCCGTCCCAATTCCCAACGCAGTGACTCAGCTCATGAAGACATCTCGTATAGCGCTCATCGCTTCCCTTCTGGCCTCCCTTCCCGTCGTCATCCTCGCCCAGGTCCCACCGCTCCTCAATTACCAGGGGCGTGTCACCGTCGGCGGAACCAATTTCAACGGCTCGGGACAGTTCAAATTTGCTCTCGTCGACGGAGCGGGCACCACATCGTACTGGAGCAACAATGGAACGAGCGCCGGTGGCGGCGAGCCCTCCGCCGGAGTCGCCCTCTCCGTGGCCAACGGCCTTTACTCTGTCGCCCTCGGCGATATCGCCCTGCCAAACATGAGCGCCGTTCCGTCCACGGTTTTCAATAACAGCGATGTTCGTCTCCGCATCTGGTTCAACGACGGCGTCAACGGGTCGCAACTGCTCACGCCCGACCAAAGAATCGCCTCCGTCGGTTACGCCATGATGGCCGCCAATGTTCCCAATGGCGCCATTACCAGTGACAAAATCGCCAACGGTGCCGTCTCCGCCGACAAGATCGCCGCGGGCGCCATTTCCACCACTCAGGTTGCCGATAATGGAATCAACTCGGCCAAGCTTGCCGATGACATTGATCTGGGAAGCAGCACGGTGGACGGCCGGCTCGACATCTTCAAAACAACCGCCGGCACCGCGGCGATCAGCCTGATCGGGAGCAGCAGCCAAATCAGCACCTATGGTTCCGATGGGCTCGAGCAGATTCGACTCTGGGGTCCGGGATGGGGAGAATTGTTGTTGCATGATAGCGCCGCGGAAAACAACACGACCGTGCAGCTCGTCGCACACGAAACCAGCTTTCTCGGCTTCCCGTTTCCCGCCCTCGGCCAGCTTCCTGGCGGGGCCTTGCGCCTGACTCTCGGCAGCACCAACCGCGTCTACCTCAAAGCCGGAAATTCCGGCGGCCAGCTCTCCCTCTACCAGAACGACGGCGGCGTCGGCGTGTTCGCTGATGGCGACGACGGCGGGGCCGGCTCCATCAGCGTCCGGAGCACCAATGGCAGCACCCGCGTGCTGATCGATGGATTGAGCACGTCGGGCGGCGGCGAAGTTTCCGTAAACGATGGCAGCGGATCAAAGGCCGTTCAATTGCTCGGAGGCGGCACGGGAGGCGGCATCCTCAACCTCATGAACGGGGATGGAGCCGTTCGCGCCTCCATGACCGCGTCCACTTCCAGCGGCGGCTACCTGTATCTTTACGCCAACGATGGCAGCGCCTCGATTTTAGCGGATGGCGACAGCGGCGGGGCCGGCTACCTCAGCGTGCGCAATAACGCCGGCGCCAGCAGGGTTGTTGTCGATGGCGAAACGACCAGTGGCGGCGGGGCCATCTACCTTTATAACGCGGCCGGATCCGGAACCATCAGCCTGGTGGCTGACAGCAGCGGCGAAGGCCGCATCGTGACGCAGGTTCTTCAGATTACCGGCGGGTCGGATCTTTCCGAGCAGTTCGACATTAAACCGATTCAGGACGAGCTGAAGGCCGGCATGATTGTGAGCATTGATCCGGAGAATCCTGGCCGGCTGCTGACCTCGACGCGCGCCTACGACAGGACGGTGGCCGGGGTGGTGAGCGGCGCAGGCGGGGTGAAGCCCGGAATGATGATGGGCCAGCATGGGACGGCGGCGGACGGCAAGCACCCGGTCGCACTGACCGGCCGCGTTTACTGTTGGGTCGACGCAAGTCACGGGGCCATTCAACCCGGCGACATGATCACCACCTCCGACACGCCCGGTCACGGCATGAAGGTCACCGATCACTCGCTCGCTCAAGGCGCGATCATCGGCAAGGCCATGTCATCCCTCGCCTCCGGCCGCGGTCTGGTGCTGGTCCTCGTGTCCCTCCAGTAACCCGGCAGACAATGGTCACGCTCAACCGGAGACCCGTATGAAAAGAATCTTGAACATATTCCTGGCGGCCTCGGTCATCGGGACAGCCGCCGTGGCCATGGCAGCGGATCGCGAGATAGGACAGCTCGCCGATGGCGGTTACTACATTAAGGATGAGGTCGACTTCGCATTGAAGGAGGAAGTGGCGCGCGACCTGTCGCCCGTTGGGCCCGGGCGACGGCCGGTTCTGACCGGCCGCATGCTTGGTCTTCACGCCGGCCTTCGTGAGATCGCCGGCGGCAATTCGGCAGCGGTCTCCTGGCTTAAAGGCGAGGAACTGCCTGAGCGCGTTCGGGGCAAGGGAAATGAAGTGCCGAAGATGGCCCGAGCCTTGAAAGGCAAGCTGCACGCCGGTCACGACGCATCCTCCGTGGTGCAGGAACTGCGACGTCATCCGGATGTCGCCTGGGCCAGCCTGAATCGCGTGCGCAAGGCCGCTGCCGTTCCGAACGACGCCCGCTGGGACGACCAATGGGGACCGCAACGCGTTCGAGCCGATGACGCCTGGGACGTATCCCAAGCTTCGACGAGCATTCGTGTCGCCATCATTGATACGGGCGTTGACCTCACCCACCCGGATCTGTCCGCGCGAATTGTCTACAACCGCGGCTTCGGCGGAAACTCGAACGGGGACGCCAAGCGGGATCGCCGAGGCGGGAGTTCAATCGATCACGGCACCCACTGCGCTGGCATCGCCGCCGCTATTCGCAACAACAGCATTGGTGTCGCGGGAATCACGCGCGCCAACATCATGGCCATGGGCTGCTCCAGCTGGGTCGCGTCCGAGAGCGAGTACTACATTTGCTGCGCCGCCGACGCGATTAACGACGCGGTGGCCAACGGCGCCGATGTCATCAGTTGCAGCTTTGGGAATTCGTCACTGGAGAGTTCGGAGTCGGATGCCCTGGATAATGCGCAGGACAACAGCGTAGTGGTCGTAGCCGCCGCCGGCAACGACGGCATGAATGTCGACAGCAGCCCCAGTCAGGGTTGGAACGATCACTCCTGGCCGCTCATCGTCAGCAATATCCGCAATGACGACACCATCAACAGCGGAAGCAATTTCGGCAGCGCGATTGACCTGGCTGCTCCGGGAACAGGCATTCTCAGCACGGTCACGACCAACTATTATGGCGCGAACGCCAATGGCAATTACGCCAACTTCTCCGGAACATCCATGGCGGCGCCCGCCGTGGCAGGCGGTGTGGCCATGGTGGAAAGCATGAACCCGAGCCGCATTTCCGGCTCCGGCACGAAACATCTTCTCTATCGCATGGCGGAAGATTTGGGCGCCGGCGGAAAGGACAGCAGTTACGGCAACGGCATGTTGCAACTGGATCCCGCTTTCCTTCGGCCGTTGCGCGACGCGAGCGCCTTCGTCAATCCCATCCAGCCGGCCCTGCTCGAGTTCGGTACCTACGATCTTCCATACAACGACATTCCGGCCGCTGTCGGCGCCGTCCCCAGCGGTGGAACCATTGTCCTCAACGGTGGGACACTCAGCCCGGCTTCGTTCAGCTATCCGCCGTTGACCATCACCAAGGCCTGCACCTTGCGGGCGTTTCCCGATCGTTCAGTAGTGATCGGCCAATAACTTCATCACTCGATTCCCATGAACATATCTTTCAATGGAGCACGAGCCATGCGCCCAGCCCAACCGCCCGCCCACCGCCTGGCCATTCAATTCGCCGTCGCGGCGATATTCGTTCTGCCGGTCGCATTGAGCGCCGGGTCGATGACCAGCACCGCCTACTCGGTGGCTGCTGATTCCGTCGATGCGGGAGGAGGAAGGACCACCAGCGCGCTCTACAACAACCAGGGTTGCCTGGGCGGCATTGGCGGCATCAGCACAGTTGGAGCGCCGGCCGAGGTGGCCAAGCATGGCTATGCCGGACAGCTCTACGAGGTGGTGAATCTGGCCGTCTCGGCGAATCCCACCAATGTCAACGAGGGGGCCACTCGCCAGCTGGGAGCCAGCGCCGTCCTGGACGACGCATCGGTCCTCAATCTCGGTCCGGCCACGGTGGCCTGGAGCGTTGACAGCGGGCCGGTGGATTCCATCAACGCCAGCGGACTGGCCACCGCCGGTCATGTTTATCAGGATACGCTGGCCACGGTTCGCGCCACCGCGCTGGCCAAGGCCGGGACGCTGGATCTTCTGGTAAGCAATGTATCGAACGACGATTTCGGATCGTACGCGGGCGACGGTTTGAATGACGCGTGGCAAGTCCAGAATTTCGGCGAGAATAATCCGAGCGGCCTGGCATCGGCCGATCCGGATCACGATGGGCAGAACAATTCCTACGAGGAGATGGTCGGCTCGATCCCGACTGATGGGAATTCCTTCTTCCGATTCCGCATTGAGCCGGTAACCGGCCACACCGACCGAAAGAACCTCATCTTCAGTCCGCGCATCGGCGGACGGACGTACACGGTGGAAGCGAGAACAGATCTGGCGGCGGGCGTGTATGCGGCGGTATCGCCGGTGGTGGTATCGGATGTCGGACCGGAACGCACGGTCACGGACATTGACGCTGTTGAAACGAACAAGTTTTACCGGGTGGTCATCACGAAACCGTAGGGCAGCTGGTGGCGCCCGCAGGAATGCGGGCGCTACCAAACTTCTCCTTTCCTCGTTTCCGCATGGAGGGCATGATGATGGCTGTATCTGATGCGCAGGACCGTTGCTTACATTCTCTCCACACCGTACGCGGGTTCGCACTACCTGTCCCTCATGCTGGGCAGCCATTCCCAGGCGGCTCACGTCGGGGAAGTGAATCATCTCCTGAACGAAAAACGGGGAAGCCAAAGCAAGGAAGTCGCATTCGTCAACGAACAGATCTTCGAAGGCATCGGCCCCGACAATATCGGCTCCCTCTATGACACGATTTGGACACGCCTGAATCCTCCGCCTGATCTCCTGATCGACAACTCTAAGAAGGTGACCTGGGCACGGCGGTTCGTCGACCGACAGGATTTTTCCCGAAAGTACATCCACCTCATCCGGGATCCTCGCGCCCTCATTCGCCGCTACGGACTGAACAGCTCATTCAAAAAAGTCCTGCGGCAACGCTGGAGATTGTTCCGCCACATCCCAAGCCTGCGCCCACGCATCTTCCTCATCAGCGAGGCTCGGGTCTGGGGCTATTACTGGCTTTGGCAAAACCAATCGATTTCCGAATTCATCTCCAGCCATCAGGGCGATGCCCGCATGATCACGTATCGGGATCTGGCCAGGGAACCCGCCACCGAAGTCGCCCGGCTGATGCAATGGCTCGGCCATGAATTTGAGCCGGCGCAATTGGAATACTGGCGCTTCCAACATATCGGCACCGAAAAGAAGAACTACGGGTGGGTCAAGGAACAGCAGTCCTCCTATTTCGACCTCCGCTGGCAACAGGAGGTCCCCACGGACCTGCAATCTGCCATCTCCAGCGACCCGCTGATCCTCCGGTATCTCGACTCGGTTGGATTGCGCATGGTCGATGACGGGCTCACCCGGCTGCCGGCTGCGGCGCAGCCAGAAGCAGCCAAACCTGCGGCCGGACAAACCGTGCAACCCATATGAGCGGATGCGCCTGGCCCTGACCATCGAGCGATTGGACCTGGCCCGGGGCGGGGCCGAGGTGGCCGGCTTGCGTCTAATCGAGGAACTCGTCCGTCGCGGGCATCAGGTCTGCGTGATGACCGAAGCCGTGGTGCCACCGCTGCCGGAGGGCGTGGAGGTTGAGCGGATTCGGCTTCCCTTCCCGTCGGTGGCGCTTCGTCAGCTCAGCTTCGTGCGCCGAACCGCCCAGCGGTTGCGGAGCGGCCGGTTCGATGCGTCGGTGGCATGCGGACGCGGCATCGCCGAGGACATCATCTGGGCCCACACCGGTTCGCATCCCGCCACCATGATGGGTGCCGTGCGAACCTATTACTACAACCCGCTGCTGCGAACATTGCGGCGTTACCAGGATCGCTACAGCGCCAAGTCCTGGGTCTACGCCTGGATCGAACGCCGTTGTTTCGCCCGCCGGCCTTCGCCGTATCTCATCGCTGTGTCCGAAATGGAAGCGCGCGAATATGAACAGTTCTACGGCGTGGAACGAGGCCGCATCCGGGTTGCCTACAGCCTGGTCGATGTTCGCAGGTTTTCCCCCGAAACCCGCCAACCCCTGCGCCAGGCGGCCCGGGCCCGCCTCGGGTTGAAAGACGAAGTCGCCATCCTGTTCGTTGGGCAAAACTTCAAACGCAAGGGGCTTCGCCTGCTGGTGGAAGCCGCGGCGTTGCTCGCGCAACGCGGACATTCGTTTCGCGTTCTTGTCGGGGGAGGCTCCCTCCGCCAAGGCCGCCCTTACATGGCTCTGGCGGAAAAGCTCGGGTGCGCCTCCGCCATCCAGCTCCTCGGCCCAACGCGGTCCGTCGAGGAATGGTACGCCGCGGCGGATATTTTTTGTCTGCCCACTTTCTATGACACTTTCGGCATGGTAGTGCTCGAAGCCATGGCGTGTGGTTTGGCCGTGGTGACATCCCGCTTTGCCGGGGTATCTGAAGTGATTCGAGACGGTGAGACAGGTTGCCTGCTCGCGGGAGCGCACGACGCCCGTGAACTGGCGCGGCGCCTGGAAGAGTTGCTCTCGCCGGAACGGCGCGCCGCGATGGGAGCCGCCGCAGTTTTGGCCGCGCGGGAAACCTGTCGAAAAAATCCCGCGATTGATGTTGCATCGATCGTCGAAGAACTGGCCGCCCGCAAGCTGGCCGAGAAAAAATCATGAGCGCGTTCAACCGTTTCATCCAGGTGCTTCCCACCAAGCCGCGCAAGGTCGCGCGTCGCCTGCTGGCCCGCCTGCAAGGACGGGGCATTGTGCACCTGTTGCATATCGGCAAAACGGGGGGGACTGCGGTCAAGCACGCCTTGTCGCTCCACCTCGACCTCCCGTGCTGGGCGGTCTTTCTTTCCGGCCACTCCGTCACTCTGAAGTCGGTTCCTCCCGGAGAAAAAGTTATCTTCTTCACCCGAGACCCCATCAAACGATTTGTCAGCGCGTTCTTCAGCCGGCAACGGCAGGGCCTGCCGCGACATCACCTGCCGTGGACCGAAGAGGAGGCCGCTTTCTTCAAGGAATTCGAAACTCCCAGCCAGCTGGGCGAAGGTCTGTCCTCGTCGGACAATGCCGCGCGCGTCAGGGCACAGGCCGCGATGAAATCCATCCGCCACATTCGTTCGTCCTACTGGGAATGGTTTGGAGACGAAGGTTATTTTGCATCGCGGACCGCCGACATCCTTTTCGTTGGTCGGCAGGAGACCCTGTCCCAGGATTTCGAGCATTTGAAAACCATTCTCGAATTGCCGGCGAGCCTTTCCCTTCCCACCGACGAAGTTCAAGCCCACCGCAATCCGACGAACCTGAACAAGAAACTCAGCGAGACCGCCGTGGCAAATCTTCAGGAATGGTACGCGCGCGATTACGAATTCCTCGCGCTTTGCCAGAAATATTATTGCGCCGAACGTCTGGCCGAGACGATGGCGAACACGTGATGGTCGCGCCTCCCGAGCATCAACCGTGAAACTTCGCGCGCTGGTCCTCCGCAGCCTGCAATACCGATGGCGTCAGCATCTGGGTGTCCTGCTGGGCGCAGCGGTCGGCAGCGCAGCGCTGATCGGCGCCCTGGTCGTGGGCGATTCGGTTCGCGGCAGCCTTCACGAACAGGCCTTGCAGCGGATGGGATGGGTTGACGCGGCTCTCGCATCCCCGGACGGCTTTTTCACTGAAAGATTGGCCGGCTCCATCCAAAGCGCGACCGGTTCCGTCACCATTCAGCGGACGGCACCTGCACTCAAGCTCCCCGCCACAGCGGCGCGCCCGGATGGATCCGCCCGTGCCAACCACGTTTTCATTTTAGGTGTTCGCAGTAATTTTTGGCCGGAGGCGATGGCAGGAACATTCGCTTCCATGCCGCGGCAATCAGTGATTCTTAATGAAGGCCTGGCGGCCCAGCTCAACGCGAAACCTGGAGACGGATTGGTCTTCCGTGTGCACAAGCCGTCCGCGCTATCGCGAGATGTGCCCATCACACCCCAGAGCGACGCTAGTGTGGCCTTGCGACTCACGGTCCATAAGATAGTTGGTGCAGCTGAAATGGGCAGCTTCGATCTGCAATCCCGCCAGGGCCCACCCCTGAATGCCTTTGTCCATCTCGATGACCTCGCTGGCCCCGCCGGACTTAAAGGCAAGGCCAACCTCGTTCTCGCGGCGGAGATTAACGGCTCCAGCGACCAAACGGATACCCATCGGTTGAATCAATTCCTCGCCTCGAAGATGCGCCTGCAGGATTACGATGCCGAAGTTCGTCCTGTAACCAACTCGACCGCTGTGGAGGTGCGCTCGGATCGAATTTTTCTTCACCCGGCTTTGATGGAGAAGGCCACTGCCGCGGGCGCGTTCGGAGAAGCAATCGTCATCCAGCCCCTGCTTACCTATCTCGTGAACTCGATTCGCAATGGCGAAAGGTTGGTGCCTTATTCGATGGTGACCGCCGCCGGCCCGCCTTGGACGCCGACGGCACTGAAGGACGACGAAATCATCGTCAATCAATGGCTGGCCGACCGGCTGCAAATGAAGCCTGGCGATTCGATCGAACTCGCCTTCTTCCTGCCGGAGTCCGGATCCGCCCTCGTCGAACGCACCAACCGTTTTCAGGTTCACTCGGTTGTGCCCATCGAAGGAACCCACGGCGATCGCACGTTGATGCCAGAATTCCCTGGTCTGGCCAAAGCGGAATCCACGCATGATTGGGACGCAGGCTTCCCGCTCGTCCACAAGATCGGCGATGAAGACGAAGCCTATTGGAAAACCTACCGAGGCACCCCAAAGGCCTTTGTCACGTGGAAAGCGGGCACATCGATGTGGGAAAACCGATTCGGGAAAGCCACCGCGATTCGCCTCTCCCCGTCGAGTCAACCATTCGAAGGACTGGCAAGCCACGTCGCGACCAATCTTCTGGCACGCTTGGACCCGGCCGCCGTCGGGTTATCGTTCCAACCTGTTCGTGCGAGCGCCCTGACCGCGAGCTCGCAATCGCAGGATTTCGGAGGCTTGTTCATCGGGTTTAGTTTTTTCCTGATTATCGCCGCACTGATCCTGATGGCTTTGCTGTTTCAATTCGGACTGGAACAACGGGCGACGGAAGTCGGAACCCTGTTGGCACTTGGCTTCACTCCACGGCAAGTCCGCAAGCTACTGCTTTGGGAAGGAGGCATGATTGCGCTGGTGGGTGGCGCAATTGGGTTGGCCTGCGGCCTGGGTTACGCCCTCGCCATGCTGCGTGGCCTGACGACCATCTGGCGCGATGCCATCGGCGCTTCAGCCCTTCATTTCTTTGTCACGCCCCTGAGCCTCGGCGTGGGCTTGATCAGCAGCTTTGTTGTTTGCGCCGTCACGATCTGGATTGTTCTCCGTCAGCAAGCGAGGCGCCCGGCGCGAGCCCTCCTGGCGGAAGGTGGCCTGGAATCGAATGAACCCAGGCCTCGTCCCGGGGGCCGCTGGGCGGGCGGGAGTGCGCTGGCGGGAATAGCCGGCGGCGCGGGAATGGTCGGATGGGCATTGCTGGCGGGAGAGAATGCATCCCCAGGAATTTTCTTTGGCGCCGGCTCATTGCTTTTGCTCGGAGGTCTGGCCCTTTCCGCAGTCTTCCTGCGACGGCTGGAGCGAGTTGACCGCAAACGAACCCTGAGCCTGACGTCGCTCGGGCTCCGGGGAGCCACGCGCCGGCGCCGGCGCAGCCTGGCCAGCATGGCCTTGCTGGCTTCCGGAAGTTTTCTCATCGTGGCAGTCGGGGCCAACCGACTGGATTCCGGAAAGGACGCCTCGAAACGCTCGGCCGGCACCGGCGGCTTCGCGTTGATCGGTGAATCGACGCTGCCGGTGATTCGCGATTTGAATACCGCCGCCGGTCGCGAGTTTTATGGCCTCAAGGAGCAGGAATTGGCGGGCGTGAGCTTCGTGCCTTTTCGCGTGCGCGATGGCGATGAAGCCAGCTGCCTCAACCTGAATCGGGCGCAGCAGCCCAGGTTGCTCGGCGTCAACCCAGCGGCCTTGTCGGAACGACGGGCATTCACGTTCTCGCGCGTGCTTAAAGGCCTGCCGTCGCAGGAGCCATGGATTCTTTTGCGCGCGCAAAGCGAAGACGTGATTCCCGCCATCGGCGATGCCGCCTCGATCCAATGGGCCTTGGGACGAAAGCTGGGCGACGTACTCGACTACACGGACGAACGCGGCCGGGCGTTTAAAGTCCGGCTCGTGGGAGCAGTGGCCAACTCGGTTCTTCAGGGAAATCTGGTCATCGACGAAGCCGAGTTTGTCCGCCGATTCCCGAGCGAAGGCGGCCATCGAATGTTCCTGATCGACGTCCCGTCGAACATGCCGCTTACGAATGTCACAGCGGCGCTTTCGCGCGGATTGCAGGATGTCGGGCTGGAATTGACCCCTGCGACCCAACGGCTGGCGGCATTCAACGCGGTGCAAAACACGTATCTCAACACGTTTCAGGTTCTGGGCGGCCTCGGCTTGCTCCTGGGGAGCGTTGGGCTGGGCGTTGTGGTCTTGCGCAATGTGCTGGAGCGGCGCGCCGAATTCGGCCTCATGCTGGCGGTGGGCTATCGCCGCCGCCTGCTGCAATGGCTTGTCCTGAGCGAACACGGTGGCCTGCTGACTCTGGGGTTGGCCATCGGGATGAGCGCGGCCCTGGTGGCCGTGTTGCCCGTGCTTCTTGTCCCGGGCGCACAGATCCACACCGTCGCGTTAGTTGCCACGGTAGGCGGGGTATTGAGCAGCGGACTCCTCTGGACCTGGCTGGCTACACGGCTAGCCTTGCGCGGGGAGCTGCTGGAAGCATTGCGCAGCGAGTGAGCGATGCCTGTCGTTGTTCAGTTCAGCGGGATTATTTTATGCATAAACTTGTAGTAAGCTCGATCGTCTTTGGCTTCGTGTCCTTTTTGGGGGCTACGGCTGCTGAGGCCCCCTCGAGTTACCAGAATAATTTTGAAAAAGCCGCGGTGGGTCCCGTGCCAGAGGACATGATGGTCCTGGATGGCGGCTTCGGAATCGCGGAGGCTGGAGGGAACAAATACCTCGAACTTCCCGGTTCGCCCCTCGAAACGTACGGCGTGATATTCGGTCCGTCGGCGGCGTCCGGGCTTTCCGTTCAAGCACGCATCCGCGGCACCGGACAAGGAAGGCGTTTCCCCGTGTTTGGGATCGGCCTGAACGGCATCGCTGGCTACCGCTTGCGGGTCTCTCCTGCCAAGAAGGCCTTGGAAATCTGTAAAGGCGATGACGTGGTCACTTCGGTGAACTTCACCTGGGAATCGGGCTCCTGGACCGTGTTGCGCCTGGAACTCGCGAAGGTGAAGGATGGAGAGTTCATCGTGCGCGGCAAGGCATGGAAGGATGGCGGCAAGGAGCCGGCGGACTGGACGGTGCAATCGACCGTCACGACGGAAGTCCCCGTCGGCCGGCCTTCGCTGTGGGGCAGCCCGTATGCGGGCACGCCCATTCAGTTCGATGATCTGCGGGTAGAGCCAACGCGGTGAAGCCACAAGCCGGAACAGCGCACACCAACCGGTCTTGCGAAGTGTAATTGCGGGTTGGCCGCGAAAAAGCGCAAGAGGCGCAAAAAATCCATTCCTTTATACGAAGCCGGGAACCGAATAATTTCCCCGCACCAACATTCGCCCTTTCGTTTACCTTCTTTGTATTTTTGCGTCTTCTGCGCTTTTTCGCGGCTAAAAAGAACGAGCCGGTTCGCAAAGCACGGTCACAGCTCCAGCTCAGCTTCGCTTGCAACCAGGGAATTCACCTCCTGAGTTAGTTTCACCTTTTCGGGGCATGCGCGGCAGGGATGCCGCGTCACCGGCACACAGGGATGCGTGCGCTACTACGCTACTTCCGCCGCTCAATCAAAATCCGAACAGCTCATGAAATAGTGGCAGCGCGGACAACGCAGCTTGCACTTCTCGTTGTGCAACTCGTGTCCACAACGCGGGCACCAGCGCCAATACTCGCCGACATCGCAACTCTCCCCCGGGGTCACGTCGTCCGGCGCACTTGTCTTTTCCGGCTCGCTGGATCTCTCCGTGGTCTTACTCATTCTCCGCATCCATTGCCGCCAGAGTCGTGGCTTCCGATTCCCATTCGATCGTCAGCCGCCCAAGGTCCTCCTGGACATGCACGAGCTCGCGATTGATCTGCATCGCCCGGCCGGCCGCCTCATAGGTCTCAGGCTTTTCCAGTTCCGCGGTGAGGTCGGTCTGGCGCGCTTCCAGTTCCTGAATCTTCCGCTCGAGGGCGTGCACGACTTGTTGCTGACCCTTGCGCCGGCTGGAACGGGCCTGCCGCCGCTCCGCCTCCAGCCGCCGCTGCTCCTTACGATCGACCGGTGCCTTGGCCGGAGTCCCGCGCGATTCGTCCGCTTTCGCCCCGCTTGCGCTCCCGGCCGTCAGGGCGGCCCTGGCCGAGCCGGCGTTGGTCTTGTCCAGGTAATATTGATAGTCGCCGGGATAAGTGGTGAGGCGTCCGGCGTCGACATGCACGACATGATCGGCCAGCGCGCGAATGAAATAAACATCATGGCTGATGAAGATCAGAGTGCCCTCGAATTGATCGAGCGCAAAGAGCAGCGCGTCGATGCTGGACATATCCAGATGCGTAGTCGGCTCGTCCATGAGGAGCAGGTTGGGCGGATCGAGCAGCAGCTTCACCAGGGCCAGGCGGCTCTTCTCGCCGCCGCTCAGCACGCTGACCTTTTTGAAGACGTCATCGCCTCGAAACAGGAAGCTACCGAGCAGGGTGCGGACGAATTGCTCCGTCACCCGCTGGGGAGTGTCGAGCGCTTCCTCCAGCACCGTGCGCGTGGGATCGAGCATGTCGACGCGGTACTGCGAGTAGTAACCCGTCTTCACCTTGTGACCCAGGTCCCGCTGGCCGGCCCGGGGTTCGAGCACACCGCCCAGGAGTTTCAGCAGGGTGGATTTGCCGGCGCCATTCGGGCCGACCAGCACGATCCGTTGCCCGCGCTCGGCCTCAAAGTTCATCCCGCGATAGACCACATTCTGGCCGTAGGCAAACTCGATGTCCTTGAGGAGAATCACCCGCTGACCGCTGCGCTGGGGCTGCGGGAAGGAGAAGCTGACCTTCTTGTCATCGCCCACCGGAGCTTCGAGCTTCTCCATGCGCGCAATCTGCCGGAGCTTGCTTTGGGCCTGGGCCGCTTTCGATGCCTTGGCTCGAAAACGGTTCACGAATTGCATCATGTGACCGATCTGGCGCTGTTGATTCTTGTACGCGGCCAGCATCTGCTCTTCGGCCGCCTCGCGTTGCACCAGGAATTCGTCGTAGTTGCCGTAGTAGCGAAGGAGACGCGACTGCCGAATTTCCACGATGCTGCCAACCAGGCTGTTGAGAAACTCCCGATCGTGCGAGATGACCACAATTGCTCCAGGATAACTTCGCAAATAACCCTGGAACCAGAGCAGGGAATCCAGATCCAGGTGATTGGTGGGCTCGTCCAGCATCAGCAAATCCGGCTCGAGAGTGAGCAGACGCGCCAGATGCGCGCGCATCACCCAACCGCCACTCATTTCGCGGGCGGGACGATCGAAATCCTTCTCCCGAAAACTCAGGCCGGCCAGGATTTGCTTGGCCTTGGCTTCCACCTGGTAGCCATTGAGCTCGTTGAAACGATCGTGCACGTCATCGTGGATCTGTTCCGGATGCTGCGCTTCGATGGGATGGTCGGCGTCCCAGGCTTTAAGGATGCGCCGCAGCCTGACGAAATCCGAAGTGATGGACGTGGCAATCTCCACCACTGTTTCATCGCCGGTGGGCGCGCTTTCCTGGGGCAGATAGCCCAGGCGCAGGCCGCGTTGCATCGTCACTTCCCCTTGATCGGCCGACGCCTCGCCCAGGATGATGGAAAAGAGCGTGGACTTCCCCGCGCCGTTCGGGCCTACCAGTCCGATACGATCGCTGCGATTGACCTGGAGCGTGGTGTCCTCAAACAGGACGCGTCCGCCGTAGGCTTTGCTGATGCCAGCCAAAGTCAGCATGGGGATTGAGACTATCGAGTTTGCCTGGGGAAACTCAAGGAAATGGCCGGTGATTCCGGTGGACCCCTCGTCCTACCCCCTTTCCATGAACCTCCCTTCGCGCTCGTCGTCCTCGTTCTCGTCCTCGATTCTTTTCGCTTAACAGTTTCAGGGGCTCAATGTGCGGTGCTGAATTGGCAGAGACTGCCGTCGGCATGGTGCCAATCCCATGACGCAGGTGCAGCATCCGATTGGCATCGCTAACGCTGGTTCATGGACCAATCCAGTGCTGTAGGTGCGGTGTCGGATTGGCATCGCTGACGCTGGTTCATGGACCAATCCAGTGCTGCAGGTGCGGCGTCGGATTGGCACGAGGTTAGAACTCGGAAGAAGATTCTTCCTTTTTCCTGCTTACCTGTCAGGGAGAACGCGGGCGGGCTCTCAGCGCCAAACGTATCGCTTCCAACATTGCCGCTTCGCCGCCGGGGGCGACCCAGCACCAGTCAGAAAGATTCGTGTCGCGCTCGGCGATGTGTTTCTCCGTCGGCACGTAGCCGCAGGCCCCCTCACCGTAGCCGGCGACGCACACGAACGACTCCGGACGGGCGCGCTGCGCCGCCAGTTGGTACTCGACGTAGGATTCGCCGGGCAGGAGCAGCAGTTGGGCAACGCCGAAATCGAGCGCGGGAATCTGGATGCGATGGCCGGCATCTGCGCGCTGGCGCCAGTTCAGGCCCATCGCGGCGAGGCATTGCTGAAATGGCTTCGTCGCAGGCACAAGCTTCGCTTCCAGTTCGCCGACAGAGAAACCGGCGTCAGCGCGCGGTTCGAGCCGGAGCGGAGTGACGTGGAAGTCGAAGTGATCGACGGCGTGACGTTTCGTATCGCGCCATGCGGCGGTCATCGCGGCGTGCAGGCGACCGGCGAGCACGGCGCGGTTCTCGTGCGCGCCATTGTTGTATTTGCCGGCGGTGAGATTGCCGCTGCATCCGGAACAATAAATCTGTTTCACGCCGGGCTTCTCGGACTGGCGCAGGCGGCGCGCGAGTCCGGGAAAATCGGCGGAGACTTCGCCCGCACCGTAATGGCTCATGGGATGCACGGCGTAGAAACTAAGTGCGGCGAGCGGCGTGTCGCCGTCCCAAAAGCTCAGGGTCTTCAGCCACGGATCGATTAGTCCTTCATCAGCGGCGATGGCGGCAGCCTTGCGCGTGGCGCTCATGCGGTCGAAATGGACAGCGCCATCGGGCGTCACGTAACGGCGGTTTGAAGCAATCTTCTCGACCTTGGCCTGACCGGTGCCGAGGTGGGTGAACGGCCGCGCGGACGGCAGCGATTCGCGCAGCGCCCTGGCGACGGATTGGACGGCGCGCTCGTGGAAGTCCGGGTCGCAGATCGAGCCGGCGAGTTTGCGCGAACGGAGTAACCGCTCGGCTCCGAGGTCCGCCACGGGCGCGTCGTGCTGATGCACAGTGGTGACGAGCACATGATCCGGCGTCGTGCCCGCGGCGTCGGCCAGGACGGTTTGCCAGCGTTCGTAAGCATCGTTGCGGATTTCGCACCAGTCCACAGAGACGAACACGACCGGCGCGTCGCCGCCGAGCAGCACGAAGCCGTTCGCCTCCAGCGGATCGGCGATACTCTTCGAGATCCACGACCCTCCCATCATACCGTGGCCCAGCGGCACCGTGACATCGGCGCTGAAGGTGGCGAGGCGGAGTTGAGCGCCCGAGTGCCCGAAGCGAGGCGACCGGCAACCGCCGACGACGAGCACGAGCACAAGCACCAGCCCGAGCACACAGCCGAGAACAGCGTGTCGCGACATGAATCTCATGGCATCTCCACGCGGTAGCGGTAGTAGTCCGCCACCTTCCACTCCTTCTCACTCTTCTCGCCGTAGCGGGTCAGGAAGATGACGACGTCCCCCGTCTCGCGGTCCTGGTAGAAGCGGAAGTTGGACATCTGCACGCGGGCTGAGTCGTTGAACCCGCGCTCGTCCACGGCAAAAATGGTCTCGCGCTTCAGGGCGAACGGCTCTTCCTGCATCTCGGCGATGACCAGGGGCGAGCGCGGCCAATTGCCGTTCGCGCGCTCGCCGCGCAGAGCGAGGTTGCCTATCCAGTAGAGCCGGCCGTTCTTGATGGAGCGGAAGAGCGCCGAGCCGTTCGCGCCGGATTCGATGGGCTCGCCGCCGGTGGCCGGCAACGGCACGGGCGCGGACCACGTTTCGCCTTCATCGCGCGAAAAGCTCAACCATTTGTAGCCAGGTTTGTCCGGGAACGCGCTGTTGTCCCCACGGCACACCGCAGCGATTCGACCGTCACTCAATTGAAACAGCGCATTTTCGTCCAGGCCGCGCGAGCTGACTTCGGGCGCGATGTTGAGCGACTGGCCGAGGTGCCACGCGATTTCGCCGCCGCGATGCTCGCCAATCACCGTCACCATTTCGTCCACCGGCGCCCAGCCCTTCTTGAAGTGAACGGCCTTGCCGGAGGCGTCCACGGTCTTGCGCATCCCGGGAAAAAGCAGTCGGCCGCTGGCGGTCTTGAGCGGAAACGAAAAGCTCATCGCGGGCGAGCGCTGGCCGGGGAATTTCAGTTCGCGCCGCTCCGACCACGCGCCCGTCTTCGGGTCATACACGTCCATTACCAGCTCGTAGTCGGCGTCTGCATTCAGCTTGTCCTTCGGGTAAAGCGTTTTGTCGGTCAGCACGACGAGCTTCTCCGTGTCCGGGTCAAAGAACGCCGCCGGCTCGGCGTAGCGGATGCGGCCTTCGGGCACGACGCTGCTTTTCCAGAGCACCACCTCGGCGGACCACGTCCGGCCGTTGTCGTGGCTCAGGCTGACGGCGTAATCGTCGTAGCCGTCCGAGTAATCCTCCCAGCCGTGGCAGTGCATGAGCACCGGCCGGGACTTGCTCACGTAAGTGATGAAGCCGGCGGCGGGCGGGCGCCGGCCGTCGTAGCGAAGAAAAACTTCCTTCGAGAGAAGCTTGATGCCGCGGCCGGCCGGCGCGGAGGAATTTGCTTTCGGAACTTGCAGAGGCTTCGTCTGCTCGAAAACGGACGCAGCGTTCAGGCCGCATGCGCAGAGCAGGCTGCAAAAAAATGCCCATCCGGGCGCAGTGGATTCCAAAATCTTTACCAGTCGTGGCACGGGGCGAGTATTTCGGCGGCTCGCCGACCCGGCAAGGAGATCGTTTAAGGGTTGCCAGGCGAGTGTTGATTGGGGCTACTCTGGAAGGTCCCAGGATTGCGATAAACCCGCTGAGTAATGACGCTTGGGTCGATTTTGGTTTTCAGGATTCCAGCAGGGCCGCCTCGCGGCGGCTGTTGCGAAGCGGCGGCTGATAACTGCACAGCGGCTCCTCTCCAAGGTAATTTCCGGTCATCGCGTAGGCGCGGGCGCGCGAGCCCCCGCAGAGGCCGTTGAATTCGCACCGGCCACATTTGCCTTCGAGCAAACCCGGATTGCGCAGTTCGCGAAACAGCGAGCTGTTGCGGTAAACCTCGAGCAATTCATCCTGGCGCACGTTTCCGGCCGTAAGTGGAAGAAAGCCGCTCGGCTGGATGTCTCCAATGTGCGAAACGAACACGAAGCCTTTGCCGTCGTTGATGCCGAGAGGAGCGCGCGTGCCCAATGCTTGCTTGTTATGAATCTGCTGCAAGACGACGCGCCGGTAGTGCTGTCCTTCGGTCGTCTTGATGTCGTAGGGCGCAATGAGCGACAAGCGGGCGAGCCGCTCAAACAAATGTTCCATCTCAGCCGGCGTGAGCAGGTCATCGACCTTGCCCCGCCCTGTGGGCACGAGTTGGAACACACTCCAGAGCACCGGGCGGATTTCATCGAGCAAGCGAACGAAATCGTCGAACTCATGCAGGTTCTGGCGCGTGAAGGTACTGTTGATCTGCACCGGAATTCCTGCGAGCGCCGCATTGGCGATGGCTTCCATCGTCCAATTCCAGGTCCCCGCCACACCGCGAAACCGGTCATGGGTCTGCCGATTCGCCCCGTCCAGGCTGAGGGATATGCGCTCGATGCCGGCTTCTTTGAATTCGCGCAAGTTTGCCCGGGCAAATTCCTGCGTCGCGCTGGGACTCAGGCTCACGCGCAGGCCGCGGTCCGTGGCGTAGCGGATGAGTGTTTCGAGATTGAGCCGGCGAACGGGATCGCCACCCGTCAGAATAAAGAGGGCGGGCCGGGACCGCTCGACCTGTTCGATAAAGCGGAACGATTCATCCGTGGTGAGTTCGAGAGGATGCCGGCGCAGCTTGGCCTCGGCACGACAATGCCGGCAGGCGAGGCTGCACGCCCGCGTCACTTCCCAAATCACAATGAAGGGACGATCATCGAAATCAAATTTCATGACTGGAAGCATATTTTCCGAGGGTCATCGCTTCCGTTTGATCCTGGTCAGAGCAGGCTGGATCCATTCGATGCCTGCTCGCATTCCTTCACTCCACCGGTTCCACGAGGATTGCCTCAGCCAACTGGGCGCTCAACGCGAGGCGGGCGTTACAGACGATGCAAATGACATTCGTTCCGCAGCACAGCAGTCGAATGATTTTTTCCTCCCCCAGGCCGATTTCGCGCAATCGCTGTCCGACATCTGGCGAGGCGCAAAGCTGCTTTACGCGTACCGCCATCCCGGCGCGCATCCGGTTCAGCGGGCAAAGCAGGCTCGGACAAGAAGCCCCTTCGGCAGCTGGTGGGTGTTTTCTACTGTTCATCATCGCCGGACGAAAAGTTCTTATCTTTCGACACTGTCGGATACACGTAATTTGCCCAACACCTTCCATCCTTTATCCTCCTGCGAAGGTAGGATGTTCGTCCCCAAATTCCTGGCAACGTTCCATATCGAACACTCGTCCGGTCCGGGGCACGGGTTTTATCGGGTGAACTCGCCGTAAAACCCACTTCCTCGCCGCTCTCTACATGGAGTACCCATCAGCGCGAGGGAACCTTTTTATTCTTCATGCCTCCTACAGAAGGCAATGGTCGCGGCCGGTGCTGCGGCGGGCTATTGCGCAAGAAATTAACGCTGTACCAGAAAGGAATCTCATGAATATTCGACTGCACCGTTCACCGCTGACGGCCCGCACCGCCCTAGTCCTCGCGCTCACATTGGCCCTTAGTGGGTTGACAGCCTCGGCCGCCAAGGGCAGCAAAGGCAACGCCCCTGCCAATTTCCGCGTCACTGCCAAAACCGCCTACACTGTCAGCCTGGCTTGGGATCCGCCCTCCGGTTTTTCTGGTGATTTCAATTACCACCTCTGGGGCGCTTACAACGTCGGCCCCACCGTCATCCTTCCCAAGACCGCCACCAGCTACACCTTTACCGCGCTCTTTCCGGGGAATTCCTACACCTTCGGCATCTACGCCAAGACCGCGTCCGGGAACGTCTCTGCCCAGGCCAACCTCAGCGGCATTGTTCTCCCGCTCGACACCACTCCGCCGACCACCGCCCCCATTGTTTCCTTCGACGAAATCGGCGCCAACTACGCCAGGATTTCCTGGATACCCGCGCAGGACGACGGCCCGCATCTCTCCACGCAAATCTATTTGAACGGCTCTTTTTCCGGCGGCGTCGGGCGCGGCATCACCAACGCCACGCTCCGTTTCCTCCAGCCCGCCACCACTTATAGCCTTGTCCTCCGGGCCGTCGATTTCGGCAATAACGCCGGCCCATTCAGCGATCCCGTCGCCCTCACTACCACTCCGGCCAATCCGAATGACACGACACCACCGACCACGCCCACGAACCTGGGAGCGGACGGCACCGGCGATGGCAGCACCGAGGCCCACATACGTTGGACCCAATCGACCGACGACTTCGATGCGCAATCGAACATCCGTTACGACGTGTATGTGAACGGCGTCTTGAATGATGTCTTGTTTGGTTCCGGCGGCCCGAGCATCGTTTACGCGGAGTTCGGCGAAAACCTAATCGAAGTCTTCGCGACGGACACCGCCGGAAATATATCGGAGCCGGCCACCGTCACGATATTCTTCTAAGCAACGCAGCATTTGCGCAGGTATCGGGTCCTTCAGTCCGCGATTCATAAGGGCTGAAGGCCCGCCATGTTAAAGCCTGGGCTGAAGCGAGCCTCGCGAGCGGAGGCCCAGGTAGATTGCGCAGGTAGTTCCTAAGCCCTGCAAGGGCGGAACGGTTAGGCGAACGAGCGGCGCACGCGGTGACTTACACCCTTTCAGGGCTGGAGAATTCTGGTGGTCAGTTACCTGGGCCTTCGCTCGCAAGCTCGCTTCAGCCAGGCTTTGACATGGCGGCTTTCAGCCCTAACAGCAAAGCCCGTCCAGTCATTCTTCCTTTTTCCAGTTTCCTTCTTACCTGCTGGTTGAGAGTCTTGTTTCGCCAGCGATAGGAAAGAATTTATGGTCAGACTTCTCGTGCTCTATGGGCAGCCGAAGGATCCGGCTGCGTTCGACAAATACTACAGCGAGGTCCACATCCCCATCGCCCGGCGGATGCGCGGGCTCAAAAAGTGGACGGTGGGAAAGGTCACGGGCACTGCGGACGGCAAACCGTCGCCTTACTATTACCTCGCGGATCTCCATATGGAGAGTCGCGAAGATTTCGAAAAGCTACTCAGTTCACCCGAAGGCCAGGCAGCCGTTGCCGATGTGCCGAATTACGCGACGGGAGGAGCAACGTTTCTCTACACTGAGATTGAAGAACTGATTTGATCGCCCACGATACGTTCGGCCACTCGGGAAGACAATGGAGTCAGCCGTGTTGTTCTCTCCCCGTTCTAGACAGAACCGCCAATTTGTGCATTAATCGGGGGATTCCCACTCAATTATTGCAGCGCTTTGAAGGGATTTACGTCGTTGACCTGCGTCGCCGGCGGGGGCCGGTCGGCTTGGGGTCATCATTCGGGCGAAGTGTTTAGCGAAACGGAAATCATGCGTTTAACTCCCGGTATCACAGCGAGCTTCCTCGTCGCCTTGTTCATACCCGGCTTGGCAACCGTCGAGGCAGGCACCGGAGTGGCATCCTGGCGGCAACGTTTCGGTCTGACGACGGCTGCCCAGGACACCCTAACCGGTCTGCGATTGGATGGTTACGGGAATGTCGTGGTCTCGGGCCACACCCAGGTTGGCGTTAGCGAGAACGCACGCGCCATCGTGACGGTGAAATATTTCGCGGACGGGACGG
>Ga0207670_10000327_pt1 | contig 28416 bp, 28 predicted proteins | sample KBSS23HmetaG_FD_184339 | JGI IMG/M metagenome (GOLD analysis project Ga0207670, IMG submission 184339) | Switchgrass rhizosphere microbial communities from Kellogg Biological Station, Michigan, USA - KBS S2-3H metaG (SPAdes) (version 2) | ecosystem: Host-associated > Plants > Roots >... | reverse complement strand
CCAGCGGGATTCGATGACAATGTTTTTTCCCTCGATCCAGCCTAGCTCGCGCAAGCCTCTACGAAACGCCGCGCTGCGTGCTGCATGACCGGACGCCGAGACAAGCCCCAAGAAGCCGGCGCGGGCGACCTTTGCCTGCTGCGCGTGCACCACAAGCGGCCATGCCGCCAACGCGCCGCCAGCGAGAGTGATGAACTCGCGCCTCCTCATTCGATCACTTCGTCGGCGCGGGCAAGCAATGCGGCCGGAATTTGGATGCCGAGCGTCTTGGCCGTTTGCAGGTTGATGACGAACTCGAACTTGGTCGGTAGCTGGACCGGCATATCACCGGGTTTCTCGCCCTTGAGAATGCGGCCGGCATAGAGGCCGGTCTGGCGAAACTGATCCGCGAGGCTCGATCCGTAGCTCATTAGCCCACCACCGTCGGTAAAATCGCGCCGATGATATATCGCGGGCAGCCCGTGGCGCGCCGCCAACGTGAGAAGCTGCACACGGCGGGTGACGAACAGTGCTTCAGGACTGATGAGGAATGCATCGGCTCGCATTTTCACTATCATGGCAAAGGCTGTGTCGATGCCGCTATTTGTAGTGGCTGTGGCGATTTCGACTTTTCGCCCAATCGATGAAGCCGCTGTCTGCAATTCCGAGACAAAGATATCGGTAATGCCCGGATTATCGGGATTGACGAGTGCGGCGAACCGCGCGGCGTTCGGTAACAACTCCTGTAAGAGTGCGAGCCGCTTCGCTCCGAGCTGTACGCCAATGTCGCTGATCCCGGTGGCGTTACCGCCCGGCCGGTTGAGACTGGCAACGAGGCCGATCTTCACCGGGTCCGCGCCAATTACAAAAACAATGGGAATGATCGATGTCGCCGCTTTTGCCGCGAGCGTCGCGGGGGTGCTAATCGGCGTAACGATGACAGCCACTCGACGGCGGACCATATCTGCGGCCAGCGCCGGCAGGATCTCATTGCGGCCTTCAGCCCAGCGGTATTCGACCGTCACATTTTGACCATCGACGTACCCGGCCTCGCTCAGCCCCTTGTGGAAGGCGGGGATGTGCTCTGCGAATGGCGCAGCCGATGCGCTGTGCAGAAATCCGATCACCGGCATCGCGGCCTGCTGCGCACGCGCCGCCACCGGCCACGCCGCCAACGCACCGCCAGCGAGAGTGATAAACTCGCGTCTTCTCACTCAATCACCTCATCCGCGCGGGCGAGCAGAGCCTGTGGGACGGTGAGGCCTAGCGCTTTGGCGGTTTTCAGGTTGATCGCCAGCTCAAACTTGGAAGACTGGATAACTGGCAAGGCGGATGGCTGCTCCCCCTTGAGGATACGGCCTGCGTAGGTCCCGGCCAGACGGTACGCTTCGCTTCGACTGGTCGAGTAGCTTGCGAGGCCACCGGACGCTACGAAATCTGCCCATTCGTACATCGTCGGAATTCGATGCCGAAATGCCAGGTCGATCAACTGGGAGCGCCAGACCTGAAAGAACGGGTCCGCTCCGACCAACAGCGCACCGATCTTTGAGCGCGCCATTTTATCGAACGCCGCGTTGAGTTCGCTTTCCGAGTTTGCAGCGAATATCTCGATCTGTTGACCGATCGCGCGGGCTGCGTCCTGGACGTCTTTGAGCTGAAATTCGGTGCTGCCTACTTTTGGGTTTATCAAAAATGCTATGATCGCTGCACGAGGTACAAGTTCGCGAAGGATTTCGAGCCGCTTCGGCCCGAGCCCCACCGTGAAAACGTAAATGCCCGTGGTATCGCCGCCGGGGCGGTTGAGGCTGCTGACAAGTCCATCTTTGACCGGATCTTCGCCGCTCGTAAACACCAGCGGAATAGCGCCTCTGGGCACTTTTTTCGCTGCCACAGCAGTCGGAGCCGATGTGGCGACAATCACATCCACTTTCTGCCGGACAAGGTCGGCCACCAACTCTTCATGACGTGTGTAGTCGCCATCCGCCCAGCGGAATTCTATGCCCACGTTCTGCCCCTCGAGATAGCCGATCTCCCGCAAGCCTGAACGAAACGCGGCTACGAGATGGGTGTCTGCTTGAGCCGATCGGCTGCTGACGTATCCGATTGTCCGAAGGGATTGCTGAGCCCGGCTTCGGTGAGGAGCTGCAACCGCCACCGCTGCAATTGACGTCAGCAAATCCCGTCGCCTCATTCGATCACCTCGTCGGCGCGGGCGAGAAGAGTTGGTGGCACCGCTATGCCGAGTGCCTTGGCGGTCTTGAGATTGATCGCCATTTGAAACTTGGTCGGCATCTGGACCGGCAAATTGGCCGGTTTCTCGCCCTTGATGATGCGGTCAACATATCCCGCTGCCTGGCGGAACAGATCAGCACGATCGAACCCGTAGCCGATGAGGCCGCCGCTTCTGACAAATGTCGAAGTCGAATAGATCGCCGGCAGTTTCTGCTTCAGGACAAAACCCGCAATCATCTCGCGCCGCGACGCCAGGAAGCTGTCCGGCAGAAACACCAGGCCACCTGACGGCACGCGTGCGGCCGCGGCAATGGCGCTCTCAACCTCCTTGTCGTTGCTGACGGGAGATACGGTCAGCTCAAACGAGAAGGACGCGCGAACGGCTTCCATTGATGGCACAAACATTTTCGCAAACGGTGCCGACCTCGGATTAAAGATCGCGGAGATGTGTCTGACGTTGGGCGCGATTTCTTTGAGCAGTTCGACCCACTTTGCTCCCATCGCCGGTTCTTCCACCGCGAAGCCGGTGATGTTGCCGCCGGGGCGCTCCAGACTTTGGACAAAGCCTTGAGCAACCGGGTCGGCCACCGCGGCCATGACAATAGGTATGGCGCCCGCGGCGGCTTGGCGTGCCGCGATCAAGGGTCCAGTGGAATTGATCACCAGGACGTCGGGCTTCAGTCCGATCAGTTCCTTCGCCAGGGCCTGAGACAGGCTGTCATTGCCCGCCATCCAACGATAGTCGATCTCGATGTTGCGCCCGGGGAGCCATCCCGATTGCTCAAGCCCTTGCCGGAAGGCCGTGACATAACTTTGTCCTTCAGGGTCGTTCTCGGCACGGCTGATGATCACCCCGATGCGTTTCTTGCGCTCGCCCTGCGCGCGCGCAACCATCGGCCACGCCGCCGCGCTGCCAATCAGAGTGATGAACTCGCGCCTTTTCACTCGATCACCTCGTCGGCGCGGGCGACCAATGTCGGTGGGACGGTGAGGCCCAGGGTGCGGGCGGTGCGGAGATTGATGACCGTCTCGAATTTGATGGGCTGCTCGACCGGAATATCACCAGGCTTCGTTCCAGTGAAAATCTTGTGCACGAAGGTCGCAGCCTGCCGGTACTGATCCGGGAGATTGGGACCGTACGATACCAATCCTCCCGACGAGACGTCCTCACGAAACGGATATATCACCGGCAAACGAAACTGCGCAGCGTATTGGACGGTCTGTTCTCTCAATATGGTCGCCAAAGGATCAAGCATCCGCAGGACTGCATGGGTATGAAGGTGATACGCTGCTTCGAAGGCAGGCTGGAGATCGGCGCCACTGCGGATGCTCAGGATAGGGGTAAGTCGCACGCCAAGTTTTTCCGCTGCCGACTTCGCGCTGTTCATTTGCGAAGAAGAGTTTTGGTCGTCTGGATTAATCAACACAGCGACCACCGTTGCGGCTGGAACAAGTTCCTTCAATATTTCCAAGCGCTTTCCGGCGAGTTCGGCGCCGATGTTGGTTATGCCAGTGATATTGCCGCCCGGCCTGGATAGACTTTCAATCAGGCCGACGCCAATCGGGTCGGCAACCGACACGAACACGATCGGTACCGAAGATTGGGCTGACTTGGCCGCCAACGCGGCGGGTGTCGTGGAAACGAAAATGACGTCAGGCTTCCATGCCAACAATTCATCCATAAGTCCTGGCAATCGCTCGAAACTGCCTTCCGCAAAGCGTTGCTCAACAGCGAGGTTCTGACCTTCGACATAACCAAGATCACGCAGGCCACGCATAAAGGCAGCATGCAGCGGAGCGCGCGAGGCCGAGGTGCCGCCCGTAAGCTGCGCAAGCCGATATGTTTTCGCCGATTGCTGCGCGCCTGCCGCTAAGGGCCACGCCACCGCGCCGCCAAGCCCCGCGATGAACTCGCGCCTTCTCATTCGATCACCTCGTCGGCGGTGAACAGAAACTTGGAAGGAATAGAAATATTGAGAGCCTTTGCAGTCTTCACATTAAGTACGAGATCAAACTTGGTCGGCTGCAAAACTGGCAGAACGGTTGGACTCTCGCCTTTTAGAATCCTGCCTGTATAGACCCCCGCCAAACGAGCGATATCTGGAAAGCTAGGTCCATAGCTCGCTAAGCCGCCCGCAACGGCAAATTCCCGGAATGGATAAATTGTCGGCATCGCATGTGTAGCGGCCCATTGAACGAGCTGCCGCTGGTGATTGTCGAACAAAGTGTCCGGGCTAACCAAGAGCGCACCTACTTGCCTTTGTGTCATTGTCGCAAAAGCCGCGCCGATCTCCTCTTCCGTGCTCGCGTTCAGGACTTCAACACTTAATCCGAGTGCCGTCGCCCCCACTCTCGCTGTAGAGATCAGCGTTTCTGTCATCTGGTTTTTCGGATTTACCAGAACCGCAAACCGCGTCACGTGAGGCAGCAGTTCATGCAGGAGACCAAGACGTTTCGTCTGGATCTCTGCTTGCATTGCGCCGACACCAGTAACATTGCCGCCTGGCCGGTTGAGACTGGACACCAGGCCAATTTGAATTGGATCGGAGCCGGTGGTGAATACAATGGGAACGGTGGTCGTGGCTGATTTGGCGGCCAAAGCTGCTGCGGTTGCTCCGATTGCTGCGATGACATTTATGCGACGAGCAACGAGATCGGCAGCAAGCTCTGGCAGACGGGCGTAGTCATTGCGTGCCCAACGATACTGCACAATTACATTCTTGCCTTCTAGATATCCGACTTCGCCCAGCCCTTTATGGAAAGCGGTTGTAAGGTGTGCCGTTAGTTCAGGAATGCCTGCTGATAAATATCCGATCACCGGCAGCGCAGTTTGCTGCGCACGCGCCGTAAGGGGCCACGTGGCAGCAGTACCAAGCCCTGCTATGAACTCCCGCCTTCTCATTCGATCACCTCGTCGGCGGTGAACAAGAGCTTCGGCGGAATTTCAAGCCCGAACGCCTTGGCCGTCTTGAGGTTGATGACCAGTTCAAACTTGCTGGGCTGCACGACGGGCAAATCGGTAGGCTTTGCGCCCTTGAGAATACGGCCGACATAGACGCCGGCTTGCTGGTATGAGGTCGTAAAGCTCGCGCCATAGCTGATCAAGCCGCCCGCCACTGCGTCCTCGCGATACGGATAGATGGCGGGGATACCATGACGCGCCGCCAATGCGATGATGTGGCCGCGGCGATCGATAAAGACCGGGTCAGGTGGAACCAGCAGGATGTCGATCCGTTCAGTCACCAGACTTTCAAAAGCAGCGTCGATCTCACGTTCGCTGCCGGCTTGCGCAATATGAAGGCGCAGTCCCGTGGCACGTGACACGCCTTCTGCCTCGCGCCGGTCTTGTACGGCGTAGGCATTGCTCGGATTGAGCAACAACCCGAATGCCGCGGCAGCCGGCTTCACATCACGGAGAAAACCCAATCGCTTGGCCGCAAGGTCGTTGGCCAGCATGGTCACCCCGGTGATACGGCCACCTGGCCGGTTGAAGCTCGCGGTCAATCCGACCTGAACCGGGTCTGCGCCTATGATGAACACAACCGGCATGGTTGGAGCGACCGACTTGACGGCGAGCGCCGGCAAGCTGCCACCGCCGGTGACGATCAGCCCCACGTTTTGGCGAACGAGCTCAGCCACGAGCCCAGGCAGCCGGTCGAACTCGGTGTCAGCCCAGCGGTATTCGATCTTGAGATTTCTGCCCTCGGCATAGCCTTCTTGGTCCAGGCCTTGGCGGAACGGGGCGAGCAAATGCCTGAAACTTGCAGCCGACGACGAATTGAGAAAGCCGATGATCGCTGGCTGCTGCGCGCGCGCCGCGCGCGGCGACATGGCCGCGCTGCCGAGAACAACGAGGAATTCCCGCCGCCTCATGTTCGCCTCTAGGCTCGGAAGTTGGCATCGTAGCGGCTCAAGCGACGACATTGAAAGGGGCAGCAGCGTGTCGAGGTGCGCATTCAGCGGGCGTGTCGCCTTCCAGCGCGACACTTAATTGTTCACAAATTATTCACACCGCGTCGCTCTTTCTAGATTCACAGATTTCGACTCGCGCCCGCTTGATTTCCATCACCCACCGCGACGATATTCCAGCCATCCCTGCTCAACAGAGGGCGTCAACCGGTGACGCTTGTTGGCGGAGCGGGGAGCGGCGCCTGCGGGTCCCGGTCTACGCAACCGGATCTCCGGGGGTCTCGGGAGACACTGCCCGGCCCAACTACGTGGGTCCGTCCGGCAACGGGCTGGTGGGGGCGGATGAACGCAGGGCGAAAAACCTGCGGGATCAAGGGCGTTCCGTATGGGCGCCCCTGTCCGTTTCCAGAAGGCGGTCTCGAGACTTAAGGAAAACGCCGCAGTGGAGCGCCGAGAGGCGCGCCGGTCCGCGTTATGGGCCGGCAATCCCGTCCGCTGACGGGAGAGGCCATGCCGTAAGGCAGGCCAACGGGCGCGGCGTTCCGCGCCTGCGAATTTCGGCGCTCCGCTTCCCTCACTTGGGACTGCGAAGGGTTCGAAACCGACAATTTGGCACGACAGTCCGCCGGGATGCGCCGCGCGGCAACGCTCCCCTTCGGGTCACGTGCATGGAGAAAACGATGTCGAAATTTATGCATCTGACTTGCGTTTCTCTCCGCCGTCATGCCCGCGCACAGCCGTCCGAAGGACGGCGTCGCTGCGCTCGCCTATGTCGCGGGCATCCACGCCTTGGCGGCAAAGGAAGGCGTGGATGGCCGGAACAAGTCCGGCCATGACGAACGATGGGTTTTGGCGGAACGAACCCGAGAGGTGTTCGGAGTGGCGTTTTGGCAAAACGAACCCGAGGTGGTGCATGCCGGCTGAAATCTGGTTTAACGAGCCATTCGGAGCCAGGGATTTCTCGATCGTGCCTTGCTGCTCCGCGCGCAGTTTGCATAACCGGAGCGTCCGCCGTTCACAGCCGGATATGTAGCCAGTGCTTCGCCGATGTTACGGCGCCGGGCCCTGGCGCTGACCGGCCCGCTTCAACCGCCGGCGCATCGCGTCCCGGTTTGTCAGATGTTATTACCCTTGCTCGCGGCGCCGGCATCGATCGTGACCACCGTTCCAGTCGTGTAGGCCGACAGATCCGAGGCGAGGAACGCGACCATATGTGCGATTTCTTCCGGCTTTCCGGCGCGGCCGAACGGCAACGGCTTGTACATCTCCCGCCATCGGCTCAAGTCGCCGAGCAGATTCTGCGCGCGTTTCTGCATGATAGTTTCCAATCGTTCCGTGGCGATCGGGCCCGGATTGATGCCGACAACACGGATGTTGTCCGCGGGAGACGCAGCGCCCATGGTCTTGGTGAAGGCCATAAGACCGGCATTTCCTGTTGAACCCGCGATGTATCCCGGTTCCAGCCGCTCTCCGGCGACCCCGAGAATGTTGATGATGACGCCGCCGCCGCGCTTCTTCATCGCGGCGTAGAACGCGCGAGTCATATTGATGTAACCGAACACCTTGAGGTCCCATGAGTCGCGCCAACGTTTCTCATCGATCTCATCGATTCTGCCGGCCGGAATGGCGCCCGCATTGTTGACCAGGATGTCGATGTCGGGGTGTTCTGCGGCCAGTTGCGCGATCGAAGCGCTCTGGGCGATGTCCAGCGCATGTGTCACCACGGACACCGGCGAGGTTTGGAGGATGCGCTGACCGGCAGCCTTGATGTCTGCGGCGGTGCGCGAAACCAGGATCAGGTTGCAGCCCTCTTCGGCGAGCGTTGCAGCGATGGCGAAACCGATACCCTTGGAAGCGCCGGTGATCAGAGCGGTGCGGTCGCGTAGCTTCAGGTCCATGTCATTATCATCCGTTGGCTGTTCCGCGGGGCCGCTCGTCCGAGGGCAGTAAGCGGAAGTAGGCGAGAATATCATCGACGGGTACGACATCCGCGTAGCGCGCATCCAAGTCTCGCAGATGCACGGCATGGAGTGCCGCATCGAAATCGCCGACGGCTTCTTCGGCGACGATCGTGTGATAGCTGTGCTGCATGGCATCAATGGCGGTTGCGCGCACGCACACGCTGGTGGTGCAGCCGGATATGACGATCGTGTCGATGCAGCGCGCCTGAAGCTCCTGGTGCAGATCGGTGCCAAAGAATGCCGATGGAAAACGTTTCACGATGACAAGCTCTTGGGCTCTCGGTTCGAGAATCGGATCGATGGCCACGGCTTCGCTGCCGAGCTTGCAGCAGCTCAGCCAGGGCACCTTTTTGCCCCAGAACCCGGAATCGTGTTCGGGGTCGGAGTAGGCAATGGTGGTGTAGAAAACCGGCACGCTACTGTCGCGCGCGCCAGCCAACAGGCGCCGGGTTTGCGCCAGCTCGGCGGCAAAATCGCCCCCGGGAAACTGCGAGGCGCCGCGGGTGAAGGCATTGCTGAAGTCGATCACGACCATGGCCGGGTTTTGGCCGGTGCCTGTCGAGTTGCGATAGCCGCGCTGATTGTAAAACTCGAGGATCGTCTCTGCGCCCGGAACCTTGGTGCCCTTGCTCATCGCGATCAGCTCCGTGTGTCGACGAAGCGTGTGGCCTTGGTTTGCCGGGCCGCGTCGTAGATGTCCTTGGCATCGACGAATTCGATCCGCGGGCGCACGCGGACGGCATCACGGGTTCTGGCGATGATGGTCTCGGCAAGCGCGGCGCGGTCGGCCCCGGCGATTCGCACCACAAGTTCGTCCATCGAAAGGGGATCGGTGTGATTTTCGCGCGCGACCACCACCTGAAATTCGTCGATGCCGGGTATCGACTGGAGCGTACTCAGAAGCACGGCGGGGTTGATCAGCATGCCTCTGACCTTGACGAGGTCCTTGGCCCGTACCACGGGTCCAACAACTCGTTCGCTTGTCCGGCCGCAGGCTGGGCAGGGGCGGTGATCGATGGACACGATATCGCCGACGATGAAGCGGATCAGGATCGTGCCGCGGCGATTGAGATGTGTCACGGCAAGCGCCCCGCGCTCGCCGTCAGGTAGGCGGCGTCCGCTGTCGAGGTCAACGATCTCGTGGTATTGGAGCTCCGGCGTCGGGTTATGCCAATCGCCCTCTTCACGGCACTGTGCGAACGCGCCGAGCTCCGTTGAGCCATAACGGTCGAACACCGTGGTCCCGGCGGAGCCGAGTTCGCGCAGGCACCGGCGCAGGTCTTCGCGCATAGCGGGCGACGACGCTTCGCCGGTGATCGCGCACATGCGGACAGTTTTGAAGTCCGCGCGCAACTCGATGGTGCGCAGCAGCAAACGGCGGATGAAGCTTGGAACGCCCCAGAGGACAGTGGCGCGGTGGAGCTCGATCAATCGCACGGCTTCGTCCATCGGGCGGCGGACATCGAAGTCGCCGTAGCTTGCGCCCGGAAGCGCCGCAAAAATCGCGGCGCCGGCGGCATATGCGTTGCTTGCCGATCGGACAAACGCGCCCATCGGAGCGGGAGTGAGGGGAAACAGGTTGGCGATCACGTCCGTTTCGCGAATGTCGGAGATGCCAGCCACTCGTTGCGATTGGAACAGGTAGGCGTTGTAGTCGTGCGTCGTGTTGTAGATCGGCGTCGGGTCGGCGGTGCTGCCCGTGGTGTAGATGATCTCCCACAATGCGCGTTCGTGGAGGGGCAGGTCCGGTATGTCGAGGCGGAAGCTTTCGGGGGCCGCCATCAACGCCGACTTGTGGGTGAGCGGAAGCCTTTCGAGGTCGGCGACCGTTTGGATCAGGCCGACATCGATCCCGGCCTCGGTCCATACGTGGCGATAGTACGGGTGGCCGCGCGCGCAGAGATCGAGCATGGCGCGCAGCTTCTCGTTCTGAACCTTTTCGATCGCCGCCAGCGGCTGTCGTATGAGGTCGTCCATCGCGGTCCGATCAGGCCAGGCGCCGTTTCAGCAGTACGATCTTGTCCATCTGAAAGACGGTTTCCTCGCGCTGGTTGATGACGTGGTCGCGGAACACGACAATGCCTCGGCTGGAATCAGACGAGATCTTTTTCTCCACCACCTCGACATCGGTGCGAATGGTGTCGCCGGGCCGGACCGGCCCGAAAAATCGGCCGCGCTCCACGGCGAGCAGGGCCAATACGGTGTCGGTGAATAGACGGCCGGTCATGGCCGTCGAAAAAGACATTGTCAGGTGGCTCGGGCAGATACGGCCGCCGAAGGGAGTGGTCTTGGCGTATTCCTCGTCGAGAAACAGCGGGACATCGTAGCCGACCAGCTTGCAGAACTGCAGATGGTCTTCCTCGGTGATGGTTCGCGACGTAGTCGGATACCGCTGGCCGACCTCGAAGTCCTCCCAATACCCGGTGCCGGCGGCGCTCACCGTGGCTCTCCGCGCAATACGGCCGTGGCCGAAATCTCTATCAGGGCATCCTGGCGCAATAGGCCGGAGACCAGCACGCCGGTTGATGTCGGGTACGATGCCTTGAAGAACTCGCGGCGCACCGCCGCCGTACCTTTATAGTTCTCGGTCGTTGTGAAGAAATCGTGGGTTTCCACGATGTCGTCGCATGTGCCGCCAATCGAGTTCAGCAGCTTCTCGAACTTCCGGAAAATCTGGCGCGTCTGCTCCACGATGTCGCCAGGGGCAGTGATCTTGCCGCTATCGTCGGTGCCGGTCGTTCCTGACAGCCAGACCATGTTGCCCACCCGCAGCGCCGGCACATAGGTGTATTTCGGAGACCAGGGCTTATCGCCTGTGACGGCTTCGCGGACATCGGACATCAACTCTCTCCTCGTATTTTACACGCGATAGCGGGAACAGCGTCTCCTAAAGTGTCGCAAGGGTGCCGCGCTCATGGCCGCAGCGACCGGATGAGTTGATCGGCCATGCTCTCGGCTATCTCGGTGGACGACAGCACTCCATCTGGGCGGTGCCATTTCGGAATCCAGTTGATGGCGCCGAGGATCGTGAAGCCCGCCAGATCGACATTCTCGACGGCGAACTCTCCATCGGCGATGGCGTCGCGGATCATTTGGCGAACGCCTTGCTCGAAACGGTCGCGCATGGCGACGTAGCGCTTGCGTTGCGCCGGTGTCAGGCTCTCCAGATCGGTCAGCAGAACGCCACCATAGGCGTCCTCGGTGATGTTGCGGATGTGCTTGATCAACAGGCGGCGCAGCGAAGCCACGGGCGGAAGCTGTTCGGCGCGCACCTCGTCCAGCGCGGCGAGACTGATGCCGATGCATTTGACGTGGCAATGGAACAGAATGTCCTGTTTGCTTTTGAAGTAGTAGTAGAGATTGCCTTTGACCAGGCCGAGCCGATCGGCGATGTCGCGCATCGTCAACGACGCCAACTTGCGGTCGCGCACGAATGACGCGAGGCTTCGTAAAATCTGATCGCGGCGGTCATCGACGCTGGCGCGCACGTCCCAACGCAGCGCGGCTTCGGAAGCTCGGCTCGAGGGCTTCAAGACTGTGCCTCCAGGCGCGCGGTGCGACAATGTCGTGTTTGACCGCGTGGTCAAACCCTATTAACGTTTGACCATAGGGTCAAATTCTGTCCAGCGAGGGTGACGTTGGTCGGTATCCACATGGGGGCGACCGCGTTCGAGCCCCGCTTCGCGATCTCGCGTGCGCGAGACGTCGCGTCAAAGCCTCGACGTGATCGCGTCGGAGTAGAAGTCCTCCGGCTTCCCGGATTTGAGGAAGCCCGCCTTGACCATGGCTTCGACCATCGTCTTCCAGCTCACGGGATCGTTTTTGAGAATCTTGCTGGTGTCGTCCTGCCACCAGAGCTGTTCCTCGGTGTGCATCGCTTTGACGGTGAAGTCGACCTGCTTTGCGCCTTCGACCTCCCACAGCTTGGCGATGCGCGACACGATCATGGCGCCGTCGCCCTGCTTGACCTCGATGACCGAGGCCTTTTCGGCGCGGAGGATCTTCAGCAGCAACTCCGGCTCCTTCGCCATCGTCTCTTTTTGAGTGAAGTACGCCTGCCCGGGCATCGGCAGGACGTCGTTGGATGGCCAGACCACGATGTCTTCGCCCTGCTCCTTGAGAACAGTGGTCGTTCCGATACTGACGATGTGCGCATCGACGCGGCCTTGCTGGATCAAGCCCCAGCCGCCGGGACTGTTGCCGATCGCCTCCCGCCGGACCGCGTCGGGCTTGTGCCCGTTCATGGCGAGCATCATGTCCAGAATGTTGTCGGATGCGCTGCCGTAGTCGCCGATGCCGATAACCTTTCCGACCATGTCTTGCACGTTGCGGATCGGCTTCTTTGGCGAGCTGTAGATCATAATAGGCGAGCGGTGCGAGATGGTGGCGAACGCGATGATCGGTGCGCCTTGTCCGATCGCCTTTGCCATCGCCAGAGGATCACCGCGTCCGTAAAGCGCACGTCCGGCAATGACCTGTTGAACGGCGACCGCCGAGCCCTTGCCGGGAAGGATCGTCACATCAAGGCCTTCCTTGGCGAAGTGGCCACCCGCCTGTGCGTTCAGCGTCGGCGCGTAACCGATCAGATAATTCAGCGGCGTGATGAAGTTGATCGGGCGCAGCTGCTGCGCCTTCGGCGAAGAAGGAAATGCGTGGGCACCGGCAAGCGCGGTTCCTGCTGCAAGCAGATGGCGGCGAGAAATTGCGGGCATGATCGGCGCTCCTTCTTGAATCTGCGGTCACGATATCACGCAACGCATTTTGCGCAACGTGCGGACAAAGCATGATGCCATGAACTCTTCGAATGCGCCCGACATTCGTTTCGCTCAGGTCGAGAAACGTTTTACGACCGACGAGCGGACGGTTCTTGCCGTCGATCGCACGGATCTGTTGGTCCGCGGCGGCGAGTTTCTCGTGCTGCTCGGACCGTCAGGTTGCGGCAAAACCACCATGCTTCGCATGATCGCGGGGCTCATTCGTCCGAGCGCCGGAAAGATCCACATCGGTTCGAACGATCTTTGGCTCGGAGAGCAGAGAAACACCGCAGTCACCGGCGAACTTGGCGTGGTGTTTCAGGATGCCAACCTGTTTCCGTGGTTTTCGATTGAAAAGAATGTGTCGTTGCCACTGAAGCTTCGAGGCGTAAGCAAGTCGGAGCGCCTCGCCAAGGCGCGGCAGCTCTGCGAGCTGGTGGGCATCGGCGGATTTGAAACCGCATGGCCTCGTCAGCTCTCTGGCGGCATGCGGCAGCGAGCCGCCATTGCGCGAGCGCTGTCCTATGACCCGCGCATTCTGCTGATGGATGAGCCGTTTGGCGCCCTCGATGCGATCACGCGAGATCAGCTCAACCTCGAGCTCCAGCGCATATGGCTGCGGCAACAGTGCACGGTCATTTTCGTAACGCACTCAATTCCGGAGGCGGTGTTTCTGGGCGATCGGGTTTTGCTGCTGTCGCCGCGACCGGGGCGCATCGATACCGTTGTGGAAGTGCCGTTTCCCCGGCCACGGCCGACGTCGATTCAGGCGCTGGCTGAATTCCAGTCCATCGTGCAGCGCCTGCGCGACCGCCTGGAAGAAATCACATGAGCCTCAAATTCGACCGGACCAGGCTCATCACGCCCGCGTTGCTGGTGGCGTTCATTCTGATCTGGCACTTCTATGTAACCCTGTCCGGCATATCGCGGTTCATCATCCCACCGCCCTTGGAGGTGTGGGACGCGTTGATTGATCTGCTGACAACGCCAAGCACGTTGCGGCACACATGGGCGACGATCTACGAGACGCTGCTGGGATTCGTCATCGCCACCATCGTCGGCGTGGCTCTGGGCACGGCGCTCGGCAAGACGCCATGGCTCGAACGGGTGGTCAATCCATTCATCGTCGCAACGCAGGTCGTTCCCAAGGTGGCGCTGGTGCCGTTGTTCATCCTGTGGTTCGGCTTCGGCCCGGAATCGAAGATCGTGGTGGCGGCCGTCCTCGCCTTCTTCCCCATTCTGACCAACACCGTGCTTGGGATTAAGTCGGTCGATTCCGGTCATCGTGATGTGATGACGGTCCTCAACGCAAAGAAATGGCAGAATTTTGTTTCACTGGAATTGCCGAGTTCGTTGCCTGCGGTGCTGGCCGGCATGGAGGTGGGCATCGTGCTGTCGATCATCGGTGCGGTTGTCGGCGAGTACCTGGGCGGTGCGACAGGGCTTGGCTATCTGCTGGTCGCGTCCATGAACAACTACAAGGTCGGCATGCTGTTCGCCGTGATCATCCTTCTGACGGTGATCGGCTTCGTGCTCTATCTGTTGATCGGCGTGCTACGGAGATTGGTGATCCCATGGCATGAGTCGGCACAGATCAAAGCACGGGCGGCGATGGTGTGAGGGCGGACCGAACTGTTCGTTCAGCGCGTTGATGGCATAAATTCTGCATTGTGGTGGCGTGCTGAAGCGACAATCGAGCGCACCCACCGATAGCTCGGATGTCGAGATATCGACGGTTCATATCGTGCTAAGGGAGTCCATGGCCGAGCCGTTTCCCGATGTTCCACTCCTGGACGTGAGGAATCTCGCGACGCAGTTCCTGACCGATCGGGGCGTGGTCCGCGCCGTCGATGGCGTAAGCCTTCACATCCATGCCGGCGAAACGCTCGGTGTGGTCGGCGAATCCGGCAGTGGCAAGAGCGTCACGGCGCTCAGCATCATGCGGCTGATCCGCGAGCCGCCGGGTCGTATCGCCGAGGGTGAGGTTCGCTATAACGGCGTCAACCTGCTGGGTCTCTCTGCCGAACAGATGAGAAATATCCGCGGCAAGGAGATCGCGATGATCTTTCAGGAGCCGATGACCTCGCTCAATCCGGTCTTCACCATCGGCGAACAGATCGCTGAATCGATCCGGTTGCATGAGGGACTCAGCCGCCGCGATGCCGCGGACAAGAGTATCGAGATGCTGCGCGTCGTCCACATTCCGAACCCCGAACGCCGGGTCAAAGAGTATCCGCACCTGCTGTCCGGCGGCATGCGCCAGCGCGTCATGATCGCGATGGCGCTGTCCTGCAATCCGAAATTGCTGATCGCCGACGAACCGACGACGGCGCTCGATGTCACCATCCAGGCGCAAATTCTGGACCTGCTTAATGAATTGAAGGCCAAGTTCAAGATGGCCATCATGCTGATCACGCACGACATGGGCGTCATCGCCGAGACCGCGCAGCGTGTCGTCGTCATGTACGGCGCTCAGGTGGTGGAGGAGGCGCCGGTGGCGGAGCTGTTCGGCAATCCGCAGCATCCGTACACCCAGGGTCTCTTGCGCTCGATCCCGCGGATCGACCTGGCCGCGACCGAGCGGCGGCGGCTCGAACAGATCCCGGGCACCGTTCCGACACTGCGCGGCACCCTCAAGCCGGGCTGCCGCTTCGCGCCGCGCTGCCAGTTCGCCCAGCCGCTGCATTTCGAAACAACGCCGCCGCTGCACGAGGTGCAACCGGGGCACAAGGTCGCGTGCTTTCTGCGATGAACGGCGTAGCCCAATCCTTGTTGCGGATCCGCAACCTGAAGAAATACTTCCCGGTCCGCAGCGGCCTATTCTCGCGCGAGACCGGGCACGTCCATGCGGTCGACGATGTGAGCTTCGACATCACGGAGGGCGAAACGCTCGGCCTCGTTGGCGAGTCGGGCTGCGGCAAATCAACCACGGGCCGCGCGATCCTGCGTCTGATCGAACCGACGTCTGGTGAGATCTGGTTCCGGGACCGTAACGTGACCGAACTCGACGAAAGGTCGATGCGGCATCTCCGGAAGGAGATCCAGATGATCTTCCAGGATCCTTATTCGTCGCTTGATCCGCGGATGACCGTCGGTTCGATCATCGGCGAGGCCTTGCTCGTCCACGGCCTTGCCGCCGACCGCAAGGCGCGCGAGGAGCGTGTGGTCGAATTGCTGGAGACCGTGGGTCTCTCGGCCGAGCACCTGCGCAGGTATCCCCACGAGTTCTCAGGCGGGCAACGCCAACGCATCGGTATCGCGCGCTCGCTCGCTGTCAGTCCCAGCATGATCGTCTGCGACGAAGCGGTGTCCGCGCTCGACGTGTCGGTGCAGGCCCAGGTCGTCAATCTTCTGGAGGACCTTCAGAAGAAGTTCGGACTGACCTATCTGTTCATTGCCCATGACCTCTCGGTTGTCGAGCACATCTCGACCCGGGTCGCGGTAATGTACCTCGGCAAGATCGTCGAACTGGCGCCCGCCAGGGATCTCTATATCAACCCTCGTCATCCTTACTCGGAGGCGCTGTTGTCCGCGGTACCAGTGCCGGATCCGACGGCGAAGCGCCGGCGGATCATCCTCGAGGGCGACGTTCCCAGCCCGGTCACGCCGCCGAGCGGCTGCCGGTTCCATACGCGTTGCGCGTTACGCGTGCCGTCGTGCTCGCACAATGAGCAGGTGCTCACCGAAGTGTCGCCGGGCCACTGGGTGGCCTGTCAGGTTCGGACCGGCGTCGCCGCGACCTCATCGAATTGATCTCGTTGACAGATCAAGCGCGCGGCTGGCTCGCGGCGGCTGCGACGTCGCGCCCCTGCGGATTCCGGACAAAACCGTAGATCGTCGTTGACAGCGCCCCCTGGCGGGCGTGAGAATTGAACGCTTGGTCAAAACTTTTGATCTGGGTTTAAAATCGCCATGGCGCGTAGCAAAGCTCGATCTGGCGTCGTCAAGAGCGGTCCAAGCCGCGGCATCAAGAAGAAGGCTGTACGCTGGAACGGCGCGCCCGGTTTGAAGGGGCAGCGCCGGGAAACCATCCTGCGAAGCGTCGGAAACGTGCTGCGGAATTCGGGGCTTTCGTCGCTCACCATCCAGGACATTGCCGATGAACTTGGGATGACCAAGGGCAATTTATACTACTACTTCAAGGACAAGCAGGACATTCTGTACCAATGCCACATGCGCTGCATGGACATCAGTCTGCGCGCGCTGAAACAGGCAATGGCCGCGGACGGCTCGGCAGGCGAAAAGCTGCGCATCCTTCTTGTCGGCCATATCCACGGCGTGCTGGACGATGGCTTTGGCAGCATCCTACAGACTGATCTGGAGAGCTTCTGGCCGGATCAGCGCAAGCAGTACGTCAGCAAACGGGATCAGCTCGAACGTGGCGTTCGCAGCCTGATCGAGGACGGCCTGCGGTCCGGCGAATTCGAGTGTGCCAACGTCAAGCTCGCGGGTTTTTCGATCCTTGGCGCCATCAACTGGATACCGAAGTGGTATCGGCCGAGCGGGCCGTTGCTGGCCGATGAGATCGCGGACGGCATGGTGGACTATTTCCTGAGAGGCCTGCGCCGCAACGGCACCGCGCGAGGTGCCTCGGAGGAGCGGCGGCGCCGCAACGGCAAGGATAGCGATCATCGGATGCTCGCAACCTAGGAGAGTTGGCGATGAAGACGGGTCGTCCATCGAACTGCGGCACCATAAGCCGGCGCGCCGCCCTTAAGACCGCAGGCGGTGCGATTGCCGCCGCTGTCGCGGCGCCTCGGTGGGCATCAGGCCAGACGGCCAAGCGTGGTGGCACGCTCCGCGTCAGCAACGGCGGCGATCCGCCCGACTTCGACGTCCACCAGTCGGCGACCTATCTGACGCAATTCGTTGGCGCGCCATGTTACTCGACGCTGCTGCGCGCTGATCCGAACGACTACAACAAGCTGGTGGCGGACCTCGCCGAGAAGTGGGACATCTCTGCTGACGGCAAGACGGTGACGTTCCACCTCCACGGCGGCGTCGTGTTCCATGACGGAACGCCGCTGACCGCCGAAGACGTCATCTATAGCCTCGACCGGATCCGCAAACCGCCGCGCGGCATCGTCAGTCCACGCAAGGGCCTGCTCGGAAACATCGCCTCGATCGAGCCGGGCGGTCCGCTCACGGTGGTGATCCGTCTGACCGAGCCGCAGCCCGATTTCCTGTTCATGGTCAGCAACCCTTACAACGTCATCGTTCCGAAGAAAGTGTGTGAGCCGCTCGATGCCCAGGGGCAGGGCATGAAGCGTCAGATCGTCGGCACCGGGCCATTCCGTCTGACGCAGTCGATCGATGGACAGATCTACGAATTGACCCGGTTCGACGGCTATTTCGGCGACAAGGCCTATCTCGACAAGATTCAGTTCTTTCCGATCAAGGGCGAGGTTGAGCGCGGCGCGGCGCTTCAGGGCAAGAGAATCGATGCTAGTTTCTTTTTTCCCAACGAGGCGGTGCTGGCGACGCTGCGCAAAGTTCCCGGCATCACCGAGCTGCGGCGGCCGACGCCAACGTTCGTCAACCTCATTCCCAACGTGCAGCGAAAGCCGTTCGACGATATCCGCGTCCGCGAGGCGCTGTCGCTGGCGGTCGACCGCGAGGCCTTCATCAAGACGGTGGGACCGCTCGCCGGCGCGTTCTACCACAGCATCGGGCTGATGCCGCCGGGCAGTCCGTACAGCCTGAGCGTTGAGCAGATCAAACAGTTCGGCGGCTATGACACGCTGCCGGGACTGGGTGGCAACGTTGCGGCCAACCGCCAGCGGGCAATCGCGCTGCTGGAGCAGGCCGGAGTGCCTAAGGATTTCAAGATCGTCATCATCACCCGCGGTGACCTGCCGGCGTTCCGCGATTCCGCCATCAATGTCGCGGGCCAGCTCAAGACCGTCGGTCTCGACGCGACCGTGGACGTCCGCGACACCGGATCGTTCTACACCATGGAAACCAAAGGCGACTTCCAGCTCGTCGCCCATTCGGTCGCCATGGGTGGCTCGGTGCCCGATCAGATTTTCGGCGAGGGCTACACGAGCTATGGCGGCCGAAACTATGGCAACTGGAAGGACGACGCGCTCGACAACATGTTCCGCGAGCAGTCGCGCGAGGCCGATCCGCAGAAGCGGACCGAACTAATCAAGAAATTCCAGCTGGAGTTCTTGAAGACCTACTATCAGGTCAACCTGGCCTGGGTCGGCTATGGCGCCGCACACTTGAGCACCGTCAAGGGCTGGGTGGCGTTGCCCGACATTTACGCCAACATGCAGATGGACAAGGTCTGGCTCGACGCCTGAGCGGCGCGGCCGTACGAGGACGGATGTTCAGTTTCATCCTCCAGCGATTGGTTATTGGCATCGTCACCCTGTTCGGGGTCGCGGTGATAGTGTTCGTCATCATGCGCGTCATCCCCGGCGATGCGGCGGTGATGCTTAGCGGCGCCGGCGCCGGCGTCGTTTCGGAAGAAGAGCTCGCGCAGGTGCGCAGCAAGATGGGGCTCGACCGGCCGCTGGTGGTCCAGTTCGGCGACTGGGCGGGCGATGTGGCCACGCTCGACCTCGGCACTTCGCTGCGGACCGGCAATCCGGTCATCAAGGACATCGGCCGGCGGTTTCCGTACACGGCACAGATCGTCGTGATGGCGACCTTGATTGCGGTTTGTCTTGGTATCCCTGCCGGCGTTCTGTCGGCTCGCTTTGCCGGCACATGGATCGACCGGGTGTTGCAGGCCCTCAGTATCGGCGGCCTCGCGGCGCCGTCGTTCTGGGTCGGGTTGATCCTCATTTTGGGATTGGTTGCGCTGTTCCAATGGAGCGCGCCCCTGCTGTGGGAACCGTTCTGGGTCAGTCCCGCCAAGAGCCTGGCCCAGCTGTTCTGGCCGGCGCTCGCGGTGGGCCTGCGCCAGCTGGCGCTGATTGCTCGCATGACGCGCTCGATCATGCTGGAGGTGCTGGGCGAGGACTACATCCGGACCGCAAGAGCCAAGGGCCTGTCGGAGTGGGACGTCGTGGTTCGTCACGGGCTGAGCAACGGTCTGCTGCCGGTGGTCACGCTGATCGGTTTCGAATTCTCGGCGCTGTTCGGCGGGCTGATCATCACCGAGGCGGTGTTCAGTGTGCCTGGGCTCGGGCAGTACGTGGTCGCTTCGATTCTCAATCGCGACTATCCGGCCGCGCAGGGGATTGTGCTGGTTCTGGCCGGCATCGTCGTGCTGGGAAACCTGACCGTCGACCTGATCTATGGATGGCTCGATCCGCGCACCCGGATGCGAGGCGCGCAAGCATGACCGCGATTGGATTGCCGACGACGGGCGATAGCGATGGCAAGGCCGACGGCCGCCTGCGCGCTCTGGGCCGCATCAGCCGACGGCATCCGCTCGGCGCATTCGGCGGTTTCGTTCTGCTTGTCATCGTCGTGCTTGCCGTCGGCGCGCCATACCTTGCGCCGTTCGATCCGGTCGACGGCAATACGGCGGCGCTCTACAGTCCGCCCAATTCGACCTATTGGCTCGGCACCGACGCGTTCGGACGCGACATCCTGTCCCGCCTGATCTATGGCGCACGGGTCTCGCTGCTCGTGGGGATCGGAGCGAGCCTCCTCGGCGTCGGTGTGGGCGCTTCGGTCGGGATTATCGCGGGCTATCGCGGCGGCTGGACGGACGTCATCGCGCAACGGGTGATGGACGCCATGCTGGCGTTTCCGATGCTGCTGCTGGCGTTGGCCATGGCGGCAGTGCTGGGGCCGGCGCTGCACAATGTGATCATCGCTCTTGCCATGCCGATCGTGCCGCGCGCGGCGCGTATCGCGCGTTCCAGCGTGCTCGTGCTCAAGACGACCGCCTTCATCGAGGCAGCACGCGCGACCGGATGCAGCAGTGCGCGGATCATGCTCCGCCACATCCTGCCGAACACGATTGCACCGCTGCTGATCATCGCCACCGCCTATCTTGGTCTGGCGATCGTGCAGGAGGCGGCGCTCGATTATCTCGGCGCCGGCATTCAGGAGCCCCAAGCCTCGTGGGGCCTGATGATGTCCGGCTCCGCCACGACGCTTGCGCTGGTGGCGCCGTGGATCGTCATTTTCCCCGGATTGGCGATCTTCCTGATGGTGCTGGCGTCGAACCTTCTCGGCGATGCCATCCGCGATCTCCTCGATCCCAAGCTGCAACGCGACTACCCATGAATCCCAGGAACAAAGTGCAATGAGCAAGAGCGTGCTGCACACCAGTCTCTGCGACGATCTGAAGATCGAATATCCGATCTTCCTGGCCGGCATGGGCGTTAAAGGTCACGCGACGCCGCCCGAGTTGGTGGCAGCGGTGTGCGAGGCCGGCGGCATGGGCATCCTCGGCTGCTCATGGCTCGACGGTGACGAGGTCCGCCGCCGCATCCGGGCGGTGCGCAACCTGACCGATCGTCCGTTCGGCGTGGATCTGCTGCTGCCGGCCAGCATGGCCGACGCGGCGCCGGATCGCGCCGAGATGCGGGCGCGGATCGAACGCGATCATCCAAAGCACATGGCGTTTACCCGCTCGCTGGTCGAGAAGTTCGGGCTGAAGCCGGTGACGCCCACCGCCGGCGTGATGTCGCCGGAGTTCATCCGCCGGCAGGTCGATGTCTGTCTGGAGGAGCGCATCGCCGTGTTCGCCGCGGGCCTTGGCGATCCCGGCTGGGTGGTGCCGCTCGCCCATCAGGCCGGAATGAAGGTGCTGGGGCTGGTCGGCAATGTCCGCAACGCCAAGCGACAGGTGCAGTCCGGCGTCGATTATGTGATCGCGCAAGGCTACGAGGCCGGCGGCCACACCGGCACGATCGCAAATTTCCCGCTGATCCCGATGGTGGTCGATGCGGTGAGTCCGGTGCCGGTGATCGCGGCCGGCGCCATCGCCGACGGGCGCACATTGCTGGCGGGCCTGGCGCTGGGTGCGATCGGTGCATGGGTCGGCACGGCGTTCCTGCTCGCGGAGGAATCCCATGTCTATCCTGGCCACCAGGCTGAGATCATCCGTGGCAGCGCGGAGGATTTCGTGGTCACGCGCGCTTACACCGGCAAGACGGCGCGCGATTACCGCAATGAGGTGATCCGGTCGTGGGACGAATCGGGATTGCGGGCGCTGCCGATGCCGCTTCAGGGCGTGTTGATGGATGACCTGATCGCGGCGGCAGAGGCGGTCGGTCGTTATGAGTTGATCAACAATCCGGCGGGGCAGATCGCCGGCATGCTGACGCGCAAGCGTCCGGCCCGCGAGATCCTGCTTTCGATGGTGACCGAGGCCGAAGCGGGACTTGAGCGTCTGGCCGCGATGCGGGGGCGAGCATGAACATTGCGCCGCAGATTTCCGCCACCGGGCCGCTGGCTGGATTGTCCGTCGTCGAGCTTGGCGACGGCACCGCCGGTCCCTACGCGGCCAAGCTGCTCGGCGACTTCGGCGCCGAGGTCGTCAAGATCGAAGGCCCCGAAGGCGACTCGACGCGGCGGCGCGGACCGTTCCCGGGTGGCCGTCCCGATCCCGAGGCGAGCGGCCTGTTTCTCTATCTCAACATCAACAAGCGCGGTGTCGTCCTCGATATCAACAGAGAGGATGGACGGGATGCGCTCGATCGGCTGCTCGCTCCGGCCGACATCTTCATCACCAACCTGCCGATGGCGCGCCTGCAGGCAGCCGGCGTCGCGCCGGCGGCTCTGCGTGCGCGATATCCGCGGCTGATCGTGACCACGATCACGCCATTCGGGTTGAAAGGCCCGTGGGCCGGACGGCGCGGCGATGAGTTGGTGACCTATGCGATGGGCGGGATTGCTTACAGCACGCCGGGGATGCCGGACGCGGCCAACGACCTCGAGCGAGAACCGCCGTTGCATCCGGCTTGCTTTGCCGCAGAAACCATCACCGGGCTGTGCGCAGGGCTTGCGACGCTGACCGCGGTGCTCGGTCGGGCCAAGACCCAGGACGGCTGTTATCTCGATGTCAGCCAGCAGGCCGCGGTGGCCTCCATGCAGCATCGCGACGTGACCAGCCACTCGTACTTGGGCGGCACCTTCAATCGCCTGCTCAATCCGACAACGATCGGCCGCATGCCGAATTTCTATCTGCCGTGCAAGGACGGCTACGTCACGATCCCGGCTCCGATGGATGTGCACTGGGAGCGGCTGGTCGAGGCCATGGGCAATCCCGCCTGGGCGCTGACGCCGGAATTTTCGACCAGCCCGGCACGCACCGCCAATTGGATCGAGTTGCGGATGCGGCTCATCAACTGGACCATGACGCTTTCCGGCGATGAGCTCTACGGCCTCGCCAACCAGACCCAGCTCCCGATCTTCCAGTTCTATCCGGTCCGCAAGCTGGTCGGATCCGAACAAGTTCAGGCCCGCAACAGCGTGGTCGACGTCGAGATCGGCAACCGCCGCGCCAAGATGCCCGGCGCGCCGTTTGCGATGCGGGCGAGTCCTTGGACATTGCGGCGGCCGGCGCCGCGTCTCGGTGAGCACAACGCTGCGATCCTGGGTGAACGGGCGGCGGTGCTGTCATGAGCAACGCGCCTCGTCCTCTGCCGCTTGATGGTGTCCGCGTGCTCGATCTCGGGCAGTTCATCGCCATGCCGTTCTGTGCGCTGTGGCTCGCTTGGCTTGGTGCTGAAGTCATCGTGGTGGAATCGCGCCGACGCCTGACATCGCGCACGGGGCCACCGTTCGCACCGAGTCTTGAGGGCAATCCGGATGCCAGCGGGTACTTCAATCAAATTTGCAGCGCGAAGAAGAGCTGCACGCTGGACATGACGACCGCGGCCGGGCGCGACATCGTGCGGCGTCTGGCCGGCAAGGTCGACGTAATGGTCGACAACTTCTCGACCGGTGTGCTGGAAAAGCTCGGGCTCGGCCATGACGTGGTCGGCAAGCTCAATCCCGGTCTCATCATGGTGTCCTGCGGCGCGTTCGGTCGCTCGGGGCCGATGAAAAACGCCCGCGGCTTGCACAGCGCGGTGAACCTGTTCAGCGGCGTCGCCGATGTGACCGGCTATCTCGATGGCGAGCCGCGCATCCTGGGTGGGGTGCTACCCGACCCGCTGAGCGGGACCTACGGCATGTTCGCGATCATGGCGGCGCTGCACCATCGCGAAAGAACCGGACAGGGCCAGTTCATCGATCTCGCCATGTACGAGGCGATGATGACGCTCATTCCGGAAGCCGTCATCGACCTCACCCTCAACGATGCCGATCCCAAGCGCGCCGGCAATCGCGACAAGTTGAAAGCACCGCACGGCATCTATCCCTGCCGTGGACCGGACACCTGGGTGGCGATCAGCGTCGACGGCGACAATGACTGGCGGGCCTTGTGCCGGGCATCGGGACGCACCGAATGGCTCGGCGATCCGCGCTTTGCCGATGCCGAGGGCCGGCTCACTCATGTCGGTGTTCTCGATGCCGCAGTCGAGCAATGGACCCGCGGGGTCAGCGTTGGCGAGGCGGTCGACACGCTGCAAGCCGCGGGCGTGGCGGCCGGTCCGATCGTGCGCTGCGATCAACTGTTGGATGACCCGCAGCTCCAGGCCCACGGCAGCGTGGTCACCATAGATCATCCGACCGCGGGGCCGCATCGCCAGCTTGGCCTGCCTTGGCAGATGGACAGTCTCGGCGTCGAGTATCGTCGCGCGCCGCTGCTTGGCGAGCACACCCACGACATTCTCACCGGATTGCTCGGTATTGACGAGGCGGAATACGCCCGTCTCGAAACCGCTGGCGTCCTGTCTTGAGCGAGCGAGAAAACCGATGGATTTGAAACTGACGGCGGACGAAGCGGAGTTTCGCGACGAGGTGCGAGCGTTTCTCCAGCGCGAATTGACACCGGAGGTTTGGCAGGCTCACCGCGATCCGTCCGAGCAAGGCATGTGGACGGTTGATTTCACCAAGGCGTTCCGGCGCAAGCTCGGCGCGGCCGGCTACATCGGCATGGGTTGGCCCAAGGAATACGGCGGCGGCGGACGGAGCCGGATCTATCAGGCCATTTTCTGGGATGAGATGGAGTATCACCGCGCTCCCGGTCTCGACCGCGCGATCACCTACGTGCCGAACGCGATCATGGCGCTGGGCTCCGAGGCCCAGAAGGCGGAATTCCTGCCGAGGATCAGCAGCGGCGAGTTGTCGTGGTTTGTCGGCTACAGCGAGCCGGAGGCCGGCTCCGATCTGGCCAGCGTGAAAACGCGCGCGGTCGAGGACGGCGACCATTTCGTCATCACCGGTCAGAAGGCGTTCTCCAGCGATGCGCACATGGCCGACTACGGCTGGGTGATGACGCGCAGCGAACCCGGTTCGTTGAAGCACCGCGGCCTGTCGATGTTCATCGTGGACATGAAGAGTCCTGGTATCACGGTGACCCAATATCCGACGCTGGCCGGATGGACCCACCACGCCGTGCATTTCGATCAGGTCCGCGTGCCGCGCTCGATGCTGGTTGGCGAGGTTCACCAGGGCTGGAAGGTCGTGATGGGCGCGATCGACTTCGAACGCGCCGCGCTTTCGAGCCCAGGCTTGGTCGGCTACCAGTTCGATCGCCTGCTGGCGTGGTGCCTGCAGGACCGCGATGGCGGCAGGCTGCTCGACGATCCGCTGGTGCAGGATGAACTGGTGCGGCTCGCGATTGAAGCGGAGGGCGCCAAAGTCATGAACTATTGGCTGGCTTCGCTGCATGCCAAGGGCCTGCGTCCGCAACACGAAACCTCGCTCGCCCTGCTGGTGAAGCGTGAGACCGCGCGCCGGATGGACGTGGCCGGCCTCGAAATGCTCGGGCCGCTCGCACCGCTCCGCACCGGATCGCCCTGGGCGCCGCTGGCGGGCGAGGTGGAGGTCGAGTATCGCGATCACCTTTATTTCCAGTTTGCCGCCGGCGGCTTCGACATCACCCGCAACGTCGTTGCAACTCGAGGCCTTGGCCTGCCTCGCTAGGCGGAGACGGAAACATGGACATCACGATCGACGACGACCAGATGATGCTTCGCGACACGGCTCTGTCGTTCGCGCAAAAGGCGCTGACGCCGGCCGCCATCCGAGCACTGGAGGCCACTGAGCACCGCTTCGACACCAAGATCTGGCGGCAGATGGCCGAGATGGGTTGGGCCGGTGCTGCATTCCCGGAGGAATACGGCGGCTCGGGTACGGGTCTCCTGGAGCTCGCGCTCATTGTCGAAGCGCTGGGACAGGCGGCGCTGCCGAGCCCGATCTTCTCGACGGTCGTCGAGGCAGGCTTGCTTCTGCTCGACGCCGGCTCGCCGCCCCAGCGCCAGACCTATCTGCCGCGCATCGCGACGGGCGACGCCATACTGACAACGGCGATCGCCGAGCCCGCGGGCGGGCTCGCGCCCGGGGGCATTCGAACCCGCATCACGCCAGTTGGCAACGGCTTCACGGTCAACGGCACCAAGCTGTTCGTGCGCGATGCCGGTGTCGCCGAGGCGATCATCTGCCTGGGCCGGTCCGGCGAAGGGGAATCCGATCTCACTCTGCTCATGGTGCCGCGCGACGCGCCGGGGCTAAAGCTCCGCCGGTTGCAGGCGGCCGGTGGCGAAGCATTGTGGGAGGCAATCTTCGATGGTGTGACGGTCGATGCTGATGCCCTCGTCGGAGAACCGGGCGATGCGTGGCCGCATGTCGCGCGGCTGCTGCTTCGTGGCGCCGCGCTGAAATCCGCCGAGCTGGTCGGCGTCGGCCAGGCTTCACTCGATCTGACGTTGAATTATGCGAAAACGCGCGTGCAGTTCGAACGGCCGATCGGCAGCTTCCAGGCCGTGCATCACCATTGCGCCGAAATGTATCGCGACCTCGAGGTTAGCCGGCTGCTGGCTTGGCAGGCAGCGGCGTCGCTCGGCGATGGGCTGGCAGGGGATCGCGAAACAGCGATGGCCAAAGCCAAGACCAGCGAGGCGATGACGGCTTTGACGCGCACGGCGCACCAGATCCACGGCGCGATCGCGTTTTATCGAGACTATCCGCTCGAGCTTTACTACCACCGCGCGATTGCGGCCCAAGCCGCCTACGGCGACGCCGGTCATCACCGGCGCGCGCTTGCCCGCATGCTCCGCGAGGACATCGATCGTTTCCGAGGTGACAGCTCTCATGACCTACCAGTTCATTACGTCTGAGCAGGGCGACGACGGTATCGTCGTCGTCACCATCAACGACCCGGACGCCAAGAACGCGGTCAATTGGGTTATGAACAAGGAGCTTGTCGCCGAGTTCGACCGCATCGAGGCGGATCCGAAGGCGCGTGTGCTAATCCTGACGGGCGCCGGTCGGATATTTTGCTCGGGCGGCAACATCAAGCGCATGACGCTGCAGGGTCGGTCGCTGGAGCCGCCCGATCCGACCTTGCGCGAAGAACTGTATCCGCAGGAGGCCGACATCCGCCGCGTCGTCACGGGACTGCGCCGGATGTCCAAGCCGGCCATCGCCGCCATCAACGGCCCCGCGATCGGTTCCGGCCTCGGCATCGCCGCCGGATGCGACATGCGCATTGCATCGAGCGCATCGCGGTTCGGCTGGGTGTTCGTACGGCGCGGTATCGTGCCTGACGATGCAAGCCTCGCGCTGATGCCGCAGATCATCGGCTACGCGCGGGCCTTCGAGTGGGGCGTCACCGGCCGGACGATCGACGCCGAAGGGGCACTGAAGATCGGCTTTGTCAGCGAGGTGGTCGAGCCGGACGAACTGTTGCCGCGTTGTCGCAAACTGGCGCGTGAGATCATCGACAATTGTCCACCACTCACCGTGCAGGCCTTCAAATTGGCGCTCACCGAGTCGCTCTATCAGGATCTTGACGTTGCGGTCCGCTTCACCGAGCGCGCGCAACGGGTCGTGCGCGCCACCGCAGATCATACCGAGGCGCTCAAGGCCTACGCCGAGAAGCGTCAGCCGCAATGGAAGGGCCGGTAGCCGATGCCGCGTCTGGCCCTGGAGCCATTGGATTATCCGTTCTTCGACTATCGGCGCTTCACGTTTTCGCTTGGCATTTCCGCGGGCGAAAGCGTCTGGCTGTCCGGCAGCACCGCGGTGCGCTTCGATGCCGACCGCAAAGCCATGGTGGTGGATGGTGATCTGATCGAGCAGGCCCGTGTCATCTTCGACAAGATGCGCATGACGCTAGCGGCCGGCGGGCTTGGCCTTCGCAATATCGTTCGCATCGTGCAGTACGTCACGCCAGGGACGCTTGCCGACCTGCCGCGGCTGAACGCTTTTGTGACCGGTTTGTTGGCTGGCGCCGCGCCGTCCGTAAGCACCGTGGTCGTGAAGAGCCTGCTGCGCAACGAAGCCTTAATCGAGATCGAAGCTGTCGCCGCCGGTGACGGTCGTTCGAAGGTGGAGTACCTGCCTTCGGTGACCGGCACCGATTGTTTCAAGACGTGGTCGCGTGCGGACGAACTGTTGGCGAGCCGAGGGTTAGGCCGAGAGGATATTTTGCGAACAGCGGAGTTTTTCACACCGGCTGCGGCCCCGCACGCCGGACAGCACGACGGGAATGCGGGGACAGTCATCCGAATCTTGATGCCCTGCCTAGTCGACGATGACACCAGTGTGCAGCTCGAACT
>Ga0207670_10000322_pt1 | contig 28637 bp, 27 predicted proteins | sample KBSS23HmetaG_FD_184339 | JGI IMG/M metagenome (GOLD analysis project Ga0207670, IMG submission 184339) | Switchgrass rhizosphere microbial communities from Kellogg Biological Station, Michigan, USA - KBS S2-3H metaG (SPAdes) (version 2) | ecosystem: Host-associated > Plants > Roots >... | reverse complement strand
ACTCCTGCCGCCCGACGTGAATGAGAGCTACTCTGGCTTTACTCCCTTAAGCGGCGCCATCCGCTACGGATTAACTGCTATTAAGGGGCTCGGCCATTCGATTGTTAAAGCGATTTGTGAGGCGCGCGAGAGCGGTCCTTTCCGGTCGTTTTTTGACTTTGCAGAGCGGGTTGAATCATCGACGTTGAATAAGCGAGTGTTTGAAAGCCTGGTCAGCGCCGGCGCTTTCGACTCGCTTAAAGATGGTCGACCAACTGAAGCGTGGCGTGGCGGACTCTTCAACTCAATCGATGCCGCGCTCTCGCGAGCCCAAAGAGCCAAGCGCGAAAAGCTTCTCGGACAGAATGGACTGTTCGGCGCGATGCCGGAAGAGATCGACTTTGCCAACGAATTGTCGCCTAACGCGAAGGGCTGGACTTCAAGTGAAATGTTAGCTGCGGAAAAAGCCGCGCTGGGCTTTTACATCACTGGCCATCCACTCGAGCGCTACCTTGAGACCCTGCAAAACGTGAAGGCAGTTAAGTCTTCGGAGCTACCGGAATTGAACAGTGGGGTTCGTGTTACGACGGGAGGGATTATCGGCGACCTCCAGATTCGCACCACTAAGAAGGGCGATAAGTTTGCGCTCTTTCGTCTTGAGGACGAGGTTGGTAGCACGAAGTGTGTGTTGTGGCCGGAGGTATACCGGAAGTATTCCGCACTGGCGCAGAATGAGCTGCCCGTCATCGTCATCGGCAAGCTGGAACTCAGTGAAGATAACCCACCCACGATAATCGTGGATCAGGTCCACAGCATCGACGCGAAAGAGCGAGGCAACGAATTTTTAGTCCTGCGCGCGCCGAAACACGATGATTTTCCGACGTTGTGTGATTCAATTCTCACGCTGCTGAATGCAAATCCCGGCGACTGCGAAGTTGCTATCGAGGCATTAATCGAAGAAGGGACAGTAGTACGAGTCAAACCAAACAACGCCCTGCGGGTGCGCCGAAGCGGCCAACTCGAGCAGGCCTTGAAAGACTTAGGCTGCGGGGTCAGCATTGAAACCACGATTCCCCAGGCGCGCGTCTGATAACGTTCTATAACTCACTTCTCACTTCTCACTTACTCACTTAGGGGCTTTGCCTTAAAAGTCGGATTATTCGGCGACTTTTGGGGCAAACGGCATTTCTGCCCCAAAATCAATTTGACTGATGGGATTGGTTTTTAGCGAGGCTAAGGGATTCCGAAATTTTCGAAAGACTTGACTACTGCGAGAATTATTTCGATACGATTAACTTCCTTTTGTTGGGAGCGCTGCTAACAAGATGCCGCACGCAATCTCTCCGATGTGAGCTATCGACCGGCCATTTTCGCCCGAAATAAAAATCACACGTCTACCAGCGAGCCATGAGTCGTGCGTCGGCTCGCCTCGCATCAGTGGTCAACTGTTCCAGCGAATCTTCACCAGCGGTTACGTTAGACGTGAATTGACTAGCAGTACGAAACCGCGAGTACCGCGTGAGTGAATCTCCGATTAACGAGCCCCCTTAACGCGTAGTGAAGGGCGGTGTAAACTGCTCGTCTAAATTAAACGTCTTTATCGCCGGCAGCAAAGTCAGCGTGCCATTGTCCACGGCAATACACTCCGTCCTGGTGAGGGCAGATTTCGCCTCTATCTCTAGGGGACTGAGGTTAAGATCCTGAACATATAGTGTGCTACCCGGGAAGACGACCGCGGCCTGTGGACTCAGCTCGCGATCAGGAGGCGTCGCGACCAAACCTCGAAAAAGGTAAGGCGAGCCTGAACAGTCCGTTGTTTCAAAAAAAACACTATCCGAAGCGCCATGTAGCTTGTCTCGAGTGATACCCAGGAAAATTGGTTGAGAAACACTCGGTAAAACAAATCCGACAAAAGCAGTTGCACCATCAAAAGTCACAGATTGAACCTTTCCAACGACCTTATTGTTAGCGTCGAGGACCGTAACGTTCGAAACTGCTGTGAGCTTCTGCGTGTTTTCCTGGCCATATGTAACGGCCCAAATCGCGGCAAGGATCAACCCGGTGATTACCATGGTAACCATTCGTTTTGTGCTAACCATTTTTATGCTCCTTATGAGGTTTAGACGTTGGGGGGGGAGGGACAGAGTATAACTCATCGTAGTCATGGTCACCTATTTCAGCATTCGGCGGCACTGTGTCGGCTGTCGTACGATCCGCAAACTATGCGCGCCGCTCGTACGCATCGAGCAAACGAGCGGTGGTTGAACTCTCTATGTTGAGGCAAACACTTCACAGAGGCAGAAACGATGAGCGAAATTCAGGGCATAGCCAAGCTCAAGATCCACGATGACAAGCTTGTTGCAGTACGACTGACTGTTCAGCGCCGATTATTCCGAGTATGTAGTACACGAGAGATACCGTGACTCCGACGCTCTTCTCGATCATGGCGCAAATCTCGGAGACACGATGGACGCGCTTCCTCAGACATGCTCAATCTCAGGCGAGATACGGCACGCTGAGCCCGGAATTGGCGAAGTCTCTCGAAGACGCCTCAATTCTCCGTACCAGCGGAGGCTGCTATCGCGGCGTAGCTTTAATTCAGGCATTATGCGTCTTCACTTATTAATAGCGACGTTGTTGTTCGGTTTGCGGCTTGGGTCGATCGAATCCTGGAACCAGCATGACCTTTCACCCAGTTGTCGCGTACAACTTCAATCCACAAACCTATCAAAGTGAACCCAAGCGGCCAGCACCGAAACAAACTCACAAAACTGCGGTTGTAAATCGTAATCAGCCAATTCGATGAGATGGTGAAAAGATTTTTGAGGCAGAAAACCTACTTTTGGGGCAACAAGGACTTTTGAGGCAAACTGCACTTTTGCCCCAAAAATCAATTTTGACTGCCACGCTTTCGCTTTTGGATCGGTTCCTCAACCTTAGAACACAGTTCGTAAAGAAACGTGAGAAAGTTTGACTTCTCATTGTTTGCGCTTTGTTGTAGCTGCTCCAGTCCTGCGTGTATTTCTGCTTGACCGTGACCGTCTCGGTGACGTTCTGTGTCTGGCCGTCGTTGAGACTGTAACCTTGCGCTGCAAGACGATCTCGACTGCATAGATGTGTTTGCAGCGCAGTTGCCGCGCTTCAAAGTCCGGACAGTCGCAGAACGGCGATCCGGGATCGGCATTGACTGTGTAGGTCTTTGCGCTTGATTGCGAAGGGACGATCCAAGGGTTGTTTTGGTTCTGACTTTTGAGGCAAGCCATCGCTATGAGTCTGCGAAACGATTAAGGGTTTTCGGGCAAACTTCAATCAGACTGACACTTGCCCGAAAAGGTCGCGATTTGAGAGGCTTTTCATTTCGTCGTTAGCGCGTCTACGTCCTCGTGCATCGTCTGCACCTTGTAACGCGACATATCAACGCGCTCTGGATACGGCAAGAGTATTTGTCCGTCGCCGAACAGTCGCTCGCCTGTTTCGGTCTTCGGCCTGTCCAGAATTATTGTTTCCCGTTCGCCCAGAGTATTGCTTATGTGAATGCGATAGGCGTTAAACTCTGGTACTCCTTCGCCGCGCACTCGCGGAGGCCACTCAAAAAACATCCAGCCTCGGAACGATCCTCCGCTTGGTATTTCCGTTTTTGCCGCCAGTAAATCGAAACTGTTGGTGTGAAATGCTAGTTTCTTACAAACCTTTGTGTTTCCGTAGGGACACAGATACATCCCTTCTGGATCTGCCATCCCGACCATGTAAATACGTGTCCACCTATCCTCTTGTTTGTTGCCAATGTCGAACGCATAGGATTTGATTCGAGTTGCGGTCGGACGAAGATTTGCTACTTCAACTTGAAGAAGAAGCCAAACGGGAGCAAGGTATTTTGGTTCGCCAAGAGGATAGCTGTAAAAGAACTGCTCCGGGAAACCCAAGGCGAGCACCGGGCCAATGCTCACATGAAAATATCGAGGCTTTGCTTCGATGGTCGGTCCAGGTCTATCCTCAGACTGAACGGGGTCCCGTTCAGAATGTCTCTGCCATTCAGTCCACGACGCCAAGCCCGCAAAACTCAGAACGCTTACCATGATCAAGATTGCTGTGATCTCTTTCCCACTTTCATGTCGCCAATGATCGTGAATAGCCTTGGCCGCGAGTAGGCCAATAACGAACAGGTAGAAAACTTCCTTTCCAGTGTGATAACCACCCGTCATGACGAGCGCCCCCATGCTGATGAAGGCACCCATAAGCGACAGGAACTGCTGTGGATGCCATAGATAAGCGCATAGCACCCGCAGGGCTTGCCAATAGAGGGACGCCCTTGACTGTACGGCTTGCCAGTTTTGCCGATTCTGTTCAGGTGGCGTAAGGGATTCCCAAGGCCGTTCGTCTGCGCTCTCGACGGTTCTAACGTCCACCGTTTTTTTGGTTTTGATAGTCGCCTTGTCTGCCAAGCGGCTTTGATTCGGCTCTTTAAGATCGAGTTGTAGCTCGACAGGTTCGGGCACCGGTCTCCTGGAAGGGGGGAATTTACCTGGCATTCAAAAAGAGCCGCCTTTCCCCGACACTTGTCGAGAAATCTGGTGGCCCTTATGAACTGGATGTAAGGCTGTGGGAGGCGGCCATCGCGACATACCGACAATTCTATTCCTGCGTACTCTCCTGCGGCAAAGGGATAAAGCCGATCTCCTGAGCGTTGCACGAAAACCTTAAGATTTGAGAAACTGATTCATCGCGCAGAATTGACGTTTGCACGGTGAATCGCTCGAAACCGGGATTCATCGTGCAAAGCCACTCACTTTGGCTGGTCTCAGGAGTTGTCTCATTCACACCGGGCTTTAGCCCGGTGCCAGGCGGAAGCGATTGCCGAGAACCGTTTCAACGGTTTTCGTGCGTCGCGATAGAAACCGTTGAAACGGTTTCTCGGCCATGTGAATGCCTTTCCACTGGGCTGAAGCCCGGTGAGAATGAAATGGCTTTGAGGCAGAGCCCTCACTAGGAGAGACAAACATGTCAGAACTCACACCGCTGGAACTTGCCCATCAGCTAAAGATTGCCGCTCAAGTCACTGAGAAACTCTTTTTTCACCCGCTGACCGACCTGACCGACGCGCGCGCCGAGATCAACCGTCTGGGCGCATACCTGCAAGCATGCGAAACCAAGCTAATCAGACTAATGAACGGTGAGCATCCACCTGACACTGAACCGGGCTCGACTCAGTACGGGCTCGCGCTATACATCCTTGATGACTCTCATACCCTACTCAAACATTTGCTCGAGTTTCCCGAGACACAAATCACGGCGGCGATGCTGGAGCAGTGGGGAACTGAAGTCGATGGGCCAGGCGCCATCGATTACGACGGCTCGCTAATCGCCAGGAGCAAGTTTGGGAACCTCGACGCAGGTTGGGTGACTTCACTTATTTACTACATCGCACTAAAGCTCGATGTGACAGAAGTCAGTTCGTGGGCGCAATTCGGTACGACTCCCGCGACCATCTCGGTTACAAGTGACACAGTCAAGATCGCCCTGGTAGGAGACTGGGGCTCAGGAGATTGGACCGATGGCTCCGTAATCTGTCCGGCGCTCGAGGTAATCGATGAGGTAAAGTCGCTGGCGCCTGATTACACGATTCATCTCGGCGACGTCTACTACGCCGGCACTGCCGGTTTTTTCGACTCCGATGAGGAAGTCAACAATTTCGTGAGTGACTGGGTCAGCGGATCGCAAGGCTCATTCATGCTCAACTCGAATCACGAGATGTACAGCGGCGCGCAAGGTTTTTTTGGCAAGGGGCTGAAAGCGGCACCGTTTGCTTTGCAACAGAACACGAGTTACTTCGCTATTCAGAGTGACAAGTGGATCATCATCGCCCTCGACACTGCCTACTACGACAAGAGCTCGCTGTTCATGAACGGCGCTTTGACTGACGACAACCAGATCAACTTCATCAAGAGCCTCAACACCACGGGTAAGAAAGTGATCGCGATCACGCATCACAATCCCACCAACGTCGAGGGAACCGTAACAGCACCCCTCCCACTCTGGAATCAGCTAGTCTCAGCCCTTGGCCGTCCGCCTGACTTCTGGTACTGGGGACATGTTCACAATGGAATTGTCTACTCGGATCAATCCTTCCCCGGACAGAACGGCGTGAAGGCCCGCTGCGCCGGGCACGGTGCAATTCCGTTTGGTGTCGCGTATGGTTTGCAGAACGCGGATGGCACGACCGTACCGTCAGTTGAATATTTCGCGCATGAACTGTTATCAAGTGCCTACGAAAAGACTGATACCCAGCAGGCGAATCGCGTCCTGTGCGGTTTCGCGATGTTGACGCTGGGGCCGGATTCAATTAACGAGCAGTTTATCGATCAAACAGGCGAAATTCGCTGGTCGAAGACAACAGCACTTTAAAGTTTTGTGGCTTTGCACGAAAGTCTTAAGGTACGTATCGTCGCGGCTTCGCCGCCGGATGTGAGACACCGTCTTGAAAATCAAGCGCCCATCCTGAAACTTGACTCCTTCACTCCGGCTTTGCCGCCGGATGTGAGGCGGGGCTCTGCCCCGCCGTCGAGATTGGGTTTAGGTAATGGGCTATGCCCCTGGTTCGGGCTTTGCCCCCGTGTTGTGGGCCTAGCCCGAACCACGGGCATAGCCCAAATCAAAAAGGATTAAGCTTACGGCGGGGCGGAGCCCCGCCTCACATCCGGCGGCGAAGCCGGAGTGGATGGAGTCAAGTTTCAGGATCGGCAACGATCTTCAAGAACGGTATTTCACATCCGGCGGCGAAGCCGGAGTGGAGTCAAGTTTCAGGATCGGCAACGATCTTCAAGAACGGTATTTCACATCCGGCGGCGAAGCCGGAGTGGATGGAGTCAAGTTTCAGGATCGGCAACGATCTTCAAGAACGGTATTTTCACATCCGGCGGCGAAGCCGGAGTGTTGAAAGGTAAAATGACTTTTGGTGTAAAGTTGTTTCGAAACAAACCCGATGGCAAAGGATAAAAAGAAAGAACAAGCTAAGCCGGTGCAGCCAGTGGAACAGAAAACGGCATTCGAGCGTGTACAACTCGCTCGTCACTCAGACCGTCCGTACACACTCGATCTGATCGAGCGTTTGTTTGAAGACTTTGTTGAGCTGCACGGCGACAAGAGATTCGCTGAAGATCCGGCAATCGTTTGCGGGCTCGCTCGCTTTCATGGTTTGCCGGTAATCGTCGTGGGCCATCAAAAGGGCCGCGACACGAAGCAGCGCAGTTATCGAAACTTTGGTATGCCGAAGCCCGAAGGTTATCGCAAAGCGTTGCGCGTGATGAAGCTCGGAGAGAAGTTTGGACGACCGATCTTCACCTTCATCGACACGCCCGGCGCCTATCCCGGGATCGATGCCGAAGAGCGCGGGCAAGCGGAAGCGATCGCGTACAACCTGCGCGAGATGGCGAAGATCAAAGTGCCGATTATCGTGACTGTGATTGGCGAGGGTGGCTCGGGCGGCGCGCTCGCGATCGGCGTCGGCGATCAGGTGCTGATGCTTGAGAACGCGACTTACTCGGTTATCACTCCCGAAGGTTGCGCGGCAATACTTTGGAAAGATGCGTCACGCGCGGATCAGGCGGCCGAGGGACTGCGACTCACGGCACAGCATCTCTTCGAAGAGGGAATTATCGACAAGATCATTCCCGAGCCTGACGGTGGCGCTCATAACGATTATGATCAAACCGCTCGTTTCCTGGACTCAGCACTAAGCGAGCGCCTCGCGGAAGCCGTGAGTTGCTCGCAGGAAGACAGGCTTAAGCGTCGCTACAGCAAATTGCGAGGCTTCGGTCGCTGGGGCACAGATGGTAAGGACGCTGGCCCAACATAAAGACAGAGAATTAACCGGCCTTGCTCGAAAAGCGAGGCCGACACCTCAACCTACGCCCGGACCCAAGGAGTACGCAATGAAAACTCACGTCTATACAAAAAAACTCTCCCTCCTGTTGGCTCTTGTTCTGAGTGTCGGCGCCGTTATAAGCGCACAGCAGCAAACTGCCAAGAGCGTAGACAGCAGTGCGCTATTAACGCAGCCAGTGCCTGTCGATCCGCAAATCACGACAGGCCAGTTTAAGAACGGTCTGCGCTACTACATACGGACCACTAAGAAACCGGAAAAGAGAGCCGAACTCCGGCTCGTCGTCAAGGCCGGCTCGATTCTTGAAGACGACGATCAACTCGGTCTGGCCCACTTCGTCGAGCACATGGCCTTTAACGGCACTAAGAACTTTCCGAAGCACGAGCTAATCGCGTTCATCGAATCGTTAGGCATGCGTTTCGGCGCACACCTCAATGCGTACACCAGCTTCGATGAAACGGTCTACATGCTCCAAGTCCCGACTGACAAACCTGACGCATTGGAGAAGTCGTTCCAGGTGCTCCAGGACTGGGCGCAAAACGTTTCATTCGAACCTGCCGAGATCGAAAAAGAACGTGGCGTGGTGTTGGAAGAATGGCGTTCGAGTCGCGGCGCCGGAATGCGCAACACGGAAAAGATTTTTCCGGTGGTGTTTAAAGGATCTCGTTATGCCAACAGGCTCCCCATCGGCAAACCCGAAATCATCCAGAGCGGCAAGGCGGAGCGGATAACGCAGTATTACAAAGACTGGTATCGACCCGATCTGATGGCCGTTATCGCAGTCGGTGATTTTGACAAAGCGGCGATTGAAAAACTCGTTACCACTTATTTCGGATCGATTCCGGAGGCCAAGAGTCCACGACCGCGACAGACATTTGATCTTCCTGACCGTTCAGACACAGGTTACTCGATCAGTAGCGACAAAGAGAGCACCACAACGAGCGTTGAGATAGACACGCTCTTGCCCGCACGCCAGCAAGGCACGATCGGCGTTTACAGGCAAAAGACGGTTGACCGCCTTTTTGCCGGGATGCTGAACGCACGTTTTGCTGAGCTCGCGCAAAAGCCCGACGCTCCTTTCGTCTTTGGCTTTACCGGGCGTGGTGGTTTCCTGGCACGTAGCAAGGAGATTGCTTCCCTCAGTGCCCTCGTCAAGGAGGGCGCGGTTGAGAATGCCATGCGAGCATTACTGACCGAGGCCGAACGAGTTGCGCGCTTCGGGTTCACGGAAACGGAACTGGCGCGCCAGAAAGCAAGTTTGTTGCGCAATTACGAGCGCCAGGCGTTGGAGAAAGAAAACGTCTTGTCGTCCACGAAGGCCGGCGAATACGTTCGCAACTTCCTGACCGGCGAAACGCTTCCGAGCGCCGATGATGAGTATGCATTGCACCAGCGTTTCGTTCCTGAGATCACGCTCGCAGAGATCAACAAACTCGCGCGTGAGTGGTTTCCGGAGAGCGCACAGAATCGCTTGGTGGTAGTTACGTCTCCGGAGAAAAGCGGACTCGCAGTACCTGATGAAGCGAAGCTTGCAGCCGTCATCAAAGAAACGCCCACTGCGGAATTAAAGCCTTACGTCGATACTGTAGGTTCAGCAGTTCTACTCGCGTCACTGCCTGCACCTGGAAAAATTACTAAAGCCGCTACAGACGAGAAGACTGGTCTGACAACGTGGGAGCTGGCGAACGGCGTTAAGGTCGTGCTCAAGCCGACTAATTTCCGCGCTGACGAGATTTTGTTCAGGGCTACCAGTCCTGGCGGAACGTCTCTCGTGAGTGATGCGGACTACATTCCAGCAAGCTCTGCCACGCAAGTCATAAGAGCAGGCGGTGTTGCTAAATTCAGCGACATTGATCTGCAGAAGATGTTGGCGGGAAAGGTCGCGTCAGCATCTCCGTACATTGGCGAACTGGACGAGGGCATGACTGGAAGTAGTTCTCGCAAAGATATCGAAACGATGTTCCAACTGATCTATCTGCGCTTCACTCAGCCAAGAGCTGATGCGAACGCCTTTGCAGTTCAGGCTACACAGGCGCGGACGTTCATGACTAATCAAAGCGTGTCGCCGGATTTCGCTTTCTTTGAAGCACTCATCAACTCGAGATATCAGAACCACCCGCGCCGTCGCATGACGACTGCCAAAACGGTTGACGAGTGGAATCTCGACAAGTCGTTGGCCTTCTACAAAGACCGCTTTGCCGATGCGAGTGACTTCACGTTTTTCTTCGTTGGCAGTTTCGACGAAGCGATGATTAAACCGCTTGTCGAGCGTTACCTCGGTTCGCTTCCTTCGATTGGAAGAAAAGAGATGTGGAAAGACGTCGGCGCCAGGGCTGCAACAGGAATTATTGAGAAGAAGGTCGAGAAAGGGATCGAGCCGAAGAGCCAGACGGCAATCGTTTTTAGTGGTCCATTTGTATACGAGCAACCGCGTCGAGTCGCGATTCGTGCAATGTCGGAGATATTAGAAAACCGGTTGCTGGAGGTTATTCGCGAAGAGCTCGGTGGTACCTACAGCGTTTCTGCCAGTTCCAACTATTCAAAGTTTCCGAAGCCGGAATACTCGATCACGATAATGTTTGGCAGCTCACCTGACCGAACCGAAGATCTGATCAAACGAGTGTTTGAGGAGATCGAAAAGTTTAAGACTAGTGGGCCGACCGAGAAACAACTCAACGACGAGAAAGAAGCGCTGCTTCGGGAGTTTGAGACCAACAGCAAACAGAATAGTTATCTGCTATCTCAGATTCTAGCCCGCTACTACAATGGCGAAGATCCGGCTGGAGTCTGGCTGGTTCCGGAGTTTTACAAAAAACTCGACGCCGCTACAGTTCAGGAAGCGGCGAAGCTGTATCTCGACACGAAGAACTTCATCAAGATCACGCTCTTCCCGGAGAAGAAGTAACGTGCGAGTGTGTGGGCGGAACCTGCGGAGCAGGTGGGCCAGCTTATTGGGGGCGCGGAACCTGCGAAGCAGGTGGCAGAATAAAGCCTGGGGCGCAAGCCCCAGGATAGCAGCAAAGAAAAACGAATTGAGCCCGCGGAGCGGGCGACAGCGCTGTCGCCCACTTCGTGGGCTCAATCTCTTTATCTTATTCGTGATCCTAGGGCTTGCGCCCCAGGCTTTATTCTGCCACCTGCTTCGCAGGTTCCGCGCACAATGAGCTTAGTTACCTGCTTCGCAGGTGTTAGAAGGGAATATCGTCGTCGGACAGATCTGCCTGCGAATCCGCGGGGCCGGCGCTTGCACTCGCCGAGGCCGCTCGTTCGTGCTGCATCGAGTCGTCGCCGCCGCGCGTGCCGATGAACTGCATGTCAGTGGCAAAAACTTCGAGCGAGTGGCGCGGCTTGCCGTCGCGATCGATGTACTCTTCCACGCGCAGACGGCCTTCGATATAGACCTGTTTACCTTTTTGCAGATACTGTGAGGCAGTTTCCGCCAGACGGTTCCAGAGAGTGATGCGAAACCACGTCGTATGGTCCTGCATTTCGCCATTTCGATCTTTGCGCCGCTCGTTAGTGGCCATGCTGAAACTACAAACGGGAGTGCCCTGGGCGGTGTAACGCAACTCGGGATCGCGCCCGAGATTTCCCACGAGAATTATTCTATTGAAGGACATGAGGAGCCTTTCTTTTAACTGGGTTTATTGAACTAACTAGATTAACGGCGCGATACTACTAGCCTCCTAACAAGCGGTCAAGCGACATCCCTGTTTTCAATTTCGCGCAGGAAACTTAACCACAAAGACACTAAGCCACAAAGGAATCTATTTCATCTGAAACTTTGTGCCTTCGTGCTTTTGTGGTTGGTTCTTTTGCGATGAATTTATGGCTATCGCGTTCCTCAAATGATTTCTGGTAGACTGTCGGTACTATCAATCAGGTTTGAACGTGATGAAGCCGCGAGTCTACATAGAAACTTTTGGCTGCCAAATGAATGTTGCTGATTCGGAGCGTGCAGCCACGGGTTTGCGGGCCTCGGGATACGATCTGTGCCATTCGATCGACGAAGCAGACGTGGTGTTGCTCAACACCTGCTCGGTGCGTGAAAAAGCGGAGCGAAAAGTTTACACACGCATCGGTGAAGTGCGTGCCGCGCGACCGGATAAACGTGACTTGCTCGTCGGTGTGATGGGTTGTGTGGCCCAACTCGAAGGCGAAGCCGTTTTCGAACATGCTTCATCCGTCAACATGGTGATCGGAACGCGCGCCACCGATCGTATCCCTACGCTCATCGAACGCGCGCGCGACGGAGAAAGAAGAGTTCTCGATCTCGGCGAGCGTGGCGAACAAGACTCCTGGGACGTCTCTCCAGTTGAGCGACACTCACCACACGTCGCTTTCATTCCCATCATCGAAGGCTGCAACAAGTTTTGCTCGTTCTGCATCGTGCCTTACTCGCGCGGACGTGAGAAGAGCCGGCCTGCGAGCGAGATCGTTGCCGAAACAAAACGACTGCAGGCGCTCGGCTACAAAGAGATTCATCTCATCGGCCAGAACGTGAACAGTTATCGACCGCGTGTCGAAGACGGCCTCGAAGGATTCGCCGGCGCGACGCCGTTTTGCCGTCTCCTACGCGCCGTTGCCGCGACCGGCTTGCCGCGCATCAAGTTTACAACCTCTTTTCCGCGTGATTTTCATCCGGATATCGTTACAGCGATTGAAGAGAATCCGAACCTGTGTGATTGGGTTCACTTGCCGGTGCAGTCCGGCAGCGATCGCATTCTCAAATTGATGCGCCGCGGTCATAAACGAAACGACTATCTCGAACGTATCAAACGTATCAAGAATTCGAGCAGGCACCTGGCCCTGACGAGCGATATCATCGTCGGTTTTCCTGGTGAAACTGACCAAGACTTTCACGAAACCTTGACTCTGGTGAAAGAGTGCGAGTACGACAGTCTTTATATTTTCAAGTATTCGAAGCGTGCGGGTACTCCGGCGGCGGAGTTTCATGATAACGTGCCTGAGACTGAGAAGACTGCGAGGTTCCTGGAGCTCGAGAAAGTGCATCGCGAAGCGCAGGAGAAGATCTACCGGTCGTATGTCGGACGAAAGCTGAGCGTGCTTGCTGAGCGGCAAAGCTCTCGGTCCGAAAGCGATCTGACAGGGCATTCCACTTGTCATAAGGTGGTTAACTTCAAGGGCGACAACAGTCTCGAAGGTGAAATAGTTGACGTGCTTGTCACGGAAGCGAAGACAAACAGTTTGTACGGCAGTTTAGTGGTAGGGTAAGGGGTACCTGCGTATGGAAATCGAAGTAAAGATCCGAGCGTTAATGATGGATCCCAACAGCGGAACTCCAATTATTATTTTGAAGGACGTTGGAAGTGAGACGATGCTGCCGATCTGGGTAGGCGCATACGAGGCGAACGCGATCGCGCTGGAGATAGAGAAGATTGCGCCGCCGCGTCCGATGACTCACGATCTGCTGCGCAACCTTATCGTCGAGTTGGGTGTTCAGGTCGAGCGAGTTGTCGTGACGAGCCTGCGTGATAACACGTTCTTCGCCGTGATCGAAATGAGAAACAGCGAGGGAGATCGCATGGTGCTCGATTCACGGCCTTCCGATGCGATCGCGCTGGCGCTGCGTGCTGACTGTCCGATCTATGTCGACATGGAAGTTATCAAGGCATCGCGCAACACCATGCCCACTGAAGAGAGTGAAGAGTCAGAGATGACTCATGGTGAAGAAGAATGGCCCGACGTCATCGGCGAGGCCGGTGACTTACCAATGTAGTTTCGGCGGATGATTTCTGTGGATGAATGTAGTTATGGAGCGGTAGTTTAAAACTGTGCAGCGAATGGTAATCGCCATCGCCAACCAAAAAGGTGGGGTAGGGAAGACCACTACCGCCATCAATTTGGCCGCCGCTTTTGCCCGCAAGGGAAATCGCGTCCTCCTTCTCGATCTCGATCCCCAGGCCAACAGCTCGATCTCGTTTTTAGATCCGCGCGCAGTCGAGCGATCTGTCTACGAGCTGATGACGGACGGAGTGGCGCCGGTTGAAGAGTCGATCTATCAAACTCCGGTCGAGAACCTGGACGTCGTGCCGGCGCGAATCAATCTTGCGAAACTCGAGGCAAAGTTAGTCGGCGATTTCGACGCGCCTTTCCGTCTTAAAGATCGACTCGATCCGTTTCGCCAGCAGTACGAAATCATCGTCATCGACACGCCGCCGACACTTGGCCTGATCACCGTGAACGCGCTCGTTGCTGCGACGCACGTGTTGATTCCGATTCAGTCGTCGTACTTCGCACTCGAGGGCACCGACGATCTTCTGGAAACGATCGAGAAGGTGAAAGCGCGTCCCAATCCGAATCTCGAGTTGCTCGGCGTGCTGGTAACGCTGCACGACAAGCGCACCACGCTCGCGCGCGAAGTACACGAACAAATCAAATCCGTCTTTGGTCCAAAACTTTTTGATACCGTGATTACGAAGAGCGTGAGATTGGAAGAGTCGCCTGCGTACAAGGAGTCGATTTTTAGTTTTGCTCCAAATTCGTCGGGAGCAATTGAGTACGGAAAACTTTGTGAAGAGGTAATAAGCCGTGTCTAAAAGGGGATTGCCCACAGGACTCCAGATGCGCCACGACGCGCATTATGTCGAAGAGCTGTCACAGCACCGGCCGCAGCAGGTCGGGAGAATGATAGCGGTGGATAAGCTGGACCCGAATCCGGAGCAGCCACGCGTGGAATTCGGCGATCTCACCGAGCTCACGGCATCGATTGCTGAGAAGGGCGTGCTCGAACCGTTGCTCGTCAAACCGAATCGTCTCACCGGGCGCTGGATGATCATCGCCGGTGAGCGTCGCTGGCGCTCGGCGCAAAAGGCGGGGCTCAAGGAAGTTCCGTGCGTGGAGATGGAAGTTGATGACGGCACGGTGGCGGAGATTGCGCTGATCGAAAACATGCAGCGCAAGGATCTGACGGTTTGGGAAGAGGCGGATGGACTGTTGGCGCTGTGCGAGCGTTTTGGTTACACGCACGACGATGTGGCGCGCAAGGTTGGTAAGAGCAGGACGACGGTAAGCGAGGCGTTGGCGATCGCGCGCATTCCCGACGACGTGCGCGAGGTTTGTCGTGCTGCTGATGTCAACGCGAAATCGTCGTTGCTCCAGATCGTGCGCCAGCCGGATGATGACTCGATGCGACGTTTTGCAAAGGAGATCGCGTCGAAGGGGTTGAATCGCAACGATGCGAGGGAAGTGCGGCGCCAGGAGATGGGTCCGCGCGTGGTGCCCGACAACAAACCTTACACGTTCAAATACACTTCACCAGATAAAGACTTCAACATCGAGATCAAGTTCCGCGCTTCTCAGGTGAGTGACTCCGAAGTCGCTTTGATCTTACGGGCTGTCGCCGACGAGATCGACGACGAACCAGCGGTTTAACCACAAAGGCACAAAGACACAAAGTTCTGTTTAAAAAATTAGTGTCTTCGTGTGTTTGTGGTTAAGTCTTACTCAAGCTCTTTTTTTTCTCCGCCGCAGCACGTTTTTGTAGCGACTTCGCCCAGCGCTCGAAGGTTGGTTGAAGTGGTTTGAAGAGTCTTGCCCGGAAGGTGTGCTTCTTCTCGTTCCACGCTTTTAACTGCTTCTCAGTATAGGCACGCACCGCCGGCTCGAGTTGGGTTTTCTTGAGCGAGTGCTTTAGCGTCAGGTGATAGTGCTGCGCCACGAGTGAAAACACCAGCGCCACGAGATTGCTTTTGAACGAAAGCCTCGGAACTATCCGTTTGTGAAATGGTTTGTCTGCCGGTAGCAGGACGTTGACCGCGATTTCGAGCCAGGCTCCCTTGGGTCCCTGGCGCGGATGATAGAGCCCGGGCAATTCAGTTGCCTGGAAAGGTCCCTTGATTCGCGGGTCGGTGATGAAAGGCACCAGCCTGATGCGCTCGATACCACGCGTGTGTTCGCGCGGCAAGCTATCGAAGGCGCTCTCAATCTGTTCCAAAGCGCCCTTCGGCAACGAGCCCTCATACTGGTTTTCAATGCGTATGGCCATCGGGTCACTTTAGGGGAAGGCGGGAAGGACGGTCAAGTGAGGGTACGATCTGCGTTTTATCCGCGTAAATCTGCGGCTAAAACTTGTCGGTTACGGCCCCGAGACTGGCACTACTTACCAGCGCCGCGTATTTGGCGAGCACGCCTGTTTTGTAACGCTGCTCGGGTGGGCGCCACCTTTCGTGACGGCGAGCTAGTTCATCGTCCGGAACGTTGAGCTGCAGAACTCGATGCTCGGCGTCGATCGTGATCGAGTCTCCTTCGTTCACGAGGGCCAGATTGCCTCCCACCGCAGCCTCAGGCGCAACGTGACCAACAACCATTCCATGCGTCGCGCCTGAAAAACGACCGTCCGTGATCAACCCAACCGAATCTCCCAGCCCAACGCCGATGAGTGCCGATGTCGGCGCCAGCATCTCGCGCATTCCCGGACCACCTTTCGGACCTTCATAACGAATCACCACCACGTCGCCAGGTTTAATCTCCGACGCCAGAATCGCACGCAGGCATGATTCTTCGGAATCAAACACACGCGCCGGTCCGGTGATCACTTTTTTCTTCACTCCGGAAACTTTTGCAACCGCACCTTCGACCGCGAGATTGCCGCGCAGGATCACAAGATGTCCTTCCGGGTAAAGCGGATTGTCCCACTGCCGGATCACGTCCTGATCCTCGCGTGGGTTTTCCGGCACGCCGGCCAGCACTTGCTCGACAGTCTCGCCACTAATCGTCAGCGCATTGCCGTGCAGCAAGCCTCTGCTCAGCAACATCTTCATCACCTGCGGTATGCCGCCAGCCTTGTGCAGGTCTGTCGCGACGTATTTACCCGAAGGCTTCAAGTCACAAATCACCGGCACACGTTCGCGTATTCTTTCGAAGTCATCAAGCGTTAGTTTCACTTGTGCCGCATGAGCAATCGCCGGCAGGTGCAACACGGCATTTGTCGATCCACCAACAGCCATGACGACCGCGATCGCATTCTCGAAGGCTTCACGAGTCAGGAGTTGTCGCGGCAGGAGGTGGTTTTGAACAGCACGAGCGAGAACTTCTGCTGAAGAGCCGGCGTTGTCGACGACTTCGTCACTGTCCGCTGCCATCGTCGACGAGTAGGGAAGTGCAAAACCCATCGCTTCGATCGCGGCCGACATCGTGTTGGCAGTAAACATGCCGCCGCACGAACCGATACCGGGACACGCGTGCCGTTCGATCTCGAGCAGATGGTCTTCGCTGATCTTGCCTGCGCAGTATTGGCCCAACGCTTCGAACGCGCTCACGATCGTCAAGTCTTCGCCGTTGAGATGGCCAGGCCGGATCGTTCCGCCGTAAACGAAAATCGCAGGAATGTTCAAACGCGCGATAGCGATCATCGCGCCCGGCATGTTCTTGTCGCAGCCGCCGATCGCTACGAGCCCGTCCGCTGACTGCGCCTGGCAGACCGTTTCGATCGAATCCGCAATCACCTCGCGCGAGACGAGGGAATACTTCATCCCTTCAGTGCCTTGCGAGATTCCGTCGCTGACTGTGATCGTGCCGAACGTTTGCGGCATCGTGCTGGATTGTTTGAGAGTTGAGACTGCACGTTCGGTGAGACGGTCCAAGCCGGCATTGCAGGGCGTGATGGTGCTGTAACCGTTCGCGACGCCGATGATCGGCTTCTGAAAGTCGCCGTCTTTGAAGCCGACGGCGCGCAGCATGGAGCGGTTGGGTGTGCGCTCCAAACCTCTGGTAATGGTGTGGCTGCGCGCGGTATCACTCTTTTTGAATTCGTTGGACACAGGCTCAATTGCTGGCTTTGTCGACCAGTCTACCCTGACTCAGCCACGGCATCATACCTCGCAAACGAGCGCCGACACGTTCGATCGGATGCTCTCGCGCCTGTTGGTCGAGCTGTTGAAAGCGCGCGCGGCCGTTCCTCGCCTCCTTCATCCAGTCGCGCGCGAATGCGCCTGATTGTATCTCTGCCAGCAAGCCTTGCATACGATGTTTTGTCTCGTCGTTCACGACGAGCGGCCCGCGCGTCATGTCGCCGTACTGTGCCGTGTTCGAGATTGAGTAACGCATTTCCGAGATGCCGCCTTCGTAAAGCAGGTCGACGATGAGTTTCATTTCGTGCAGGCACTCGAAGTAAGCCATCTCGGGTGAGTAGCCGGCTTCTGTCAACGTTTCAAAACCGGCTTTGATCAGTGAAGTCAGGCCGCCGCAGAGTACTGCCTGTTCGCCGAAGAGATCGGTTTCTGTTTCTTCACGGAACGTGGTCTCGATAATGCCGGCACGCCCGCCGCCGATCGCGGATGCATACGCCATCCCGATCGACCTCGTATCGCCGGTAGGATCCTGATTGACCGCCAGCAGGCAGGGGACACCCGCGCCGCGTTTGTACTCGTGACGCACGAGATGACCGGGACCTTTCGGAGCGACCATGAAGACGTTCGCGTCAGACGGTGGTTCGATGAACTTGTAGTGAATCGAGAAGCCGTGAGAGAACGCGAGATACTTGCCCGGTGTGATCGACTCTGCTACTTCGCGGGCGTAGATGTCAGGCGCGAGTTCGTCCGGCACGAGCATCATCACGAGGTCTGCTTCCGCGGCCGCCTGGGCCACCGGCAATACTTTCAGTCCCACGTTCTCAGCTTTCTTCCATGAGGTGCTGCCGTAGCGCAGGCCAACGGTGACGTTGCAGCCCGAGTCTTTGAGATTATTCGCCTGCGCGAACCCCTGGCTGCCGTAGCCGATGACAGCGATCTGCTTGTCGCGTATGAGATCCAGGCTCGCGTCTTTGTCGTAATAGATGTTCATTCTCTGAGATCCTTTCAAACAGGTTCTCCCGCAAAGGCGCAAAGGCGCAAAGATAGGAAAGCGAACTAAACACTTTGCGCCTTTGCGCCTTTGCGGGAAAACTCTTCTTCCTGTGCTGCAAGTCGATTGATGGCGATATGTCCGGTGCGCGTAATGTCAGTTACTCCGATCGGGCGGAGCAGCTCGATAAACGTGTCAACCTTCTCTTTATTTCCCGATGCTTCGACGATCATCTGCGTGTGTGAAATGTCGACGACCTTCGCGCGGAAGACGCTCACCAGGCTCAAGACCTCCTGGCGCCCAAGTCCCGCGCTGGCGGACACAGTGATCAAAGCCATCTCGCGTTCGATGTGCGGGCGCGTAGTCACATCCTGCACTTCACGCACGCGCGCCAGCCGTTCGCATTGTTTGACTATCTGGTGGATCGTGCGGTCATCACCACTCGTGACGATCGTGACGCGCGACCAGCGCGGATCCAGGCTCTCCCCCACCGAGATCGTTTCGATATTGAAACCTCGCGCACTGAACAGCCCGACGATCCGCGACAATTCGCCCGGTTCATCCGCGACGATTATTGAAAGCGTGTGACGCATATCAATCGTGCACGATCATGTCGCGCGCATTTGCACCTGCCGGAACGATCGGAAACACGTTCTCCTCTTTTTCTACCACGACATCGATCACCGCGACGCCTTTGTGTTCGAGCGCTGCCTTGAGGACGTTGTGCAGTTCCGACGGCCGCTCTGCTCGAAAGCCGGCGGCGCCGTAAGCCTCGGCAAGTTTCACGAAGTCCGGCGCCACCGAGATATCGACCTCTGAATAAGTGCGGTCGTAAAACATCTCCTGCCACTGCCGGACCATACCGAGATAACCGTTGTTCATGATCACGATCTTGACCGGCAATTCGTATTGAACGGCGGTGGCGAGCTCCTGGTTAGTCATCTGGAATCCGCCGTCGCCGACTACCGCGACAACCAGTTGATCCGGCAGTGCGAGTTGTGCGCCCACGGCTGCCGGCAGACCAAATCCCATCGTTCCCAGGCCGCCGCTCGTAATCAATTGACGCGCCTTTGTAAACGGATAAAACTGCGCCACCCACATCTGATGTTGGCCCACGTCGGTCGTGACTACGGCTTCGCCTCGCGTAAGGCGATGGAGCTCGCGGATAACTGTCTGCGGTTTAATTTGATTTTGCGATCCGCTAAATCGCAGAGGCTGCGATCGCTGCCACTTTCTGATCCGCGCCCACCACGGCTCTCGATCCTGAATCGATTGCTGTGCGTCTTGTTCGTCGAGCAACGAGATGAACTGATCTAAAGCCTGTTTTACGTCGCCTGCGAGCGCCAGCGCGGGCGTTACGTTCTTGCCGATGTTTGCCGGATCGATATCAACGTGAATCACGCGTGCCTGTGGTGCAAACGTGGCCAACTTGCCAGTCACGCGATCGTCAAACCTGACGCCGAGTGCCACCAGCAGATCGCTTTCAGCCACAGCCATGTTTGCCGCGTACGTGCCGTGCATGCCCAGCATGCCCAGACAGAGCGGATGTGAGCTCGGAAATCCTCCGAGGCCCATCAACGTCGGTGTCACCGGTAGACGCAATGCTTCCGCGAACGTTCGCAGGGATTCGTCCGCGCCCGAATTGGCAATGCCTCCGCCGACGTACAAGACCGGCCGTTTTGCGCTCAGGATCGTCTCGATCGCATGTTGCGCCTGTTGTTGATCGACCGGCGCGGGTTTAGCAGAGAAGGGAAAGCTCACGTGGTCCAACCGCGAGTAATTTGCTCGCGCGGCGCTGACGTCTTTCGGGATGTCTATCACCACTGGTCCGGGGCGACCCGAGCGCGCCAGATGAAACGCTTCGCGAACAATGGCGGGGAGATCTCTCGCCTCACGAACGAGGTAGTTATGTTTCACGCACGGACGCGTGATGCCAACGGTATCGACTTCCTGAAACGCGTCGGTGCCGATCAGATGTTTCGGGACCTGACCGGTTATTACGACGATCGGCGTCGAATCCATGTAGGCATTGGCGATCCCGGTGACGGCGTTGGTTGCGCCTGGACCAGACGTGACGAGCACCACGCCTACGCGCCCGGTCGCGCGCGCATAGCCTTCGGCCATGTGTACGGCGCCTTGTTCGTGACGTACCAGGTAGTGGGTGAGTTGATCGCGGGCGCGCCATAGTTCGTCGTAGATATGAAGTACTGCGCCGCCCGGGTAACCGAAGATCGCGTCCACGCCTTCATGGACCAGCGCCGCAACGAGCATTTGCGCGCCGGTTGGGATATCTCCGAGCGAATCTGTCGGACGAGATGCGGCAGGCCGGTTAAGAAGTTGACGTTGGGCGATCATGGCTCCGGCGACTCTAGCCTTACAAGCCCCTGTTTGTAAAATTTATTCTTTTAAGATAATAATAAACTTGATTCATCGACTGCCTGACGGAGCTTGTGCTAATAATTCAAACCTATGGAAATGGCCCAGTTGGAATATTTTTCGCGAGTGGTGCAGGAAAAGAGCTTCTCAAAAGCCGCGGATAAGGTGTTTCGCACGCAGCCTGCCGTGAGTATCGCGATTCGACGTCTCGAGGAAGAAATAGGCCTGCCGTTGCTGGACCGGACACAGAAGACGCCGGTGCTCACCGAAGCAGGGCAGGTGGTTTACGACTACGCGCAAAGGATTCTCGGTCTGCGCGATCAGGTGGGCCAGGCGATCGCGGAAATGCAGAGCCTGAAGAGGGGACTGATACGTGTCGGGGCAAACGAGAGTACGTCTCTTTATCTCTTGCCGGAGTTGATCCTGAAGTTTCGCGAGCAGCATCCGGAAGTGAAGGTGGAGATCTTTCGCTACATTTCGAGCCGGCTGCCACGCGAAGTTTTGGAGCGCAATCTCGACTTCGCCTTGATGGCATCAGAGCCCGGCGATCGCGACCTCGAAGCGTTTCCACTGCTCAAAGACGAGCTGGTTCTGATCATGAGTCCGAAGCATCATCTGGCGGCGCGCCAGTCAGTGAAGATCAAAGACCTGGGGAACGAACCGTTTGTGGCCCATAACGTGAAGTCCGGATCGCGGGTTAAAGTGATCGAGGCCTTTGCCAGACAACACACGCCGCTTAACATCACGCTCGAGCTGGCAACAATCGAGACCATCAAAAGGTTCGTGCAGAAGCGAGTGGGTTTGGCTTTTGTACCACGAATGTGCGTGCGTGAAGAATTGGAGCGCGGGGTTCTGGTGAGTGTGCCAGTGCGCGGACTCACTCACAATCGCACCCTCTGGGCCACCCACCGTCGCGGGGCAAATTTCTCACCCGCCGCTGCGGCCTTCCTCGACGTCCTTCGCAAACACGCTGCCGCAGCTAATTAATCGATGGATGGCCAGGGAGCCATCCCTGAGTTTCGTGACCGCATCCCGGCTTAACAGAAGGAATCCCCCCATGTTTGAACCACAAAAAATCTTCATCGGCATAATCGACTTCTTTGCAATCCTCTTACCGGGCGCTCTTCTCGTTCTGCTCGTTAGGGACGAAGCCGCGAAACGCTTTTTTGATCACGGTTTCTATTATCCCGGTGGCACAAAGGGCTGGCTGATCTTTGGGGGCGCAAGCTATCTGCTTGGGCACTTCGTTTTTTTGATTGGCTCATTGACGCTCGACAGAATCTACGACCTGCTGAGAAAGCCCACTTATCAGGAACAGATCAAACGCCTGGCGAAGGGAAAGCGACTCTCATTTCTCCCCTTCAGGTACGTCTCGCGCCTGTTCTTTAAGGACAACGCCGACGGACCTGTCACACGAGCCACTGGAATTAAAGAGTTCTATCTGGATCCGATCGAAGCATCTTCATCGATTAATACCTTCCAATGGAGCAAAGCCCGTCTCACGTTTGATCAATCAGAGGCTTCCGCAACCGTGCAGCGCTTTGAGGCCGATTCCAAATTCTTTCGCAGCCTGGTTATTTTGTGCTTAATCACCCTCGCTCTCGTGGGCTCAGAGTGGATCTATAATTCCGGCAAAGTCGTATGGGTAGCTCTTCCCGTTCTTGCCTTTGCCTTCTGGAGATATGTCGACCAACGCTTCAAGGCAACTAATCAAGCCTACTGGTATGTCATCGCCCTTGAGGGGAAGCAGGAGAGCGCGCTACGAAAAGAGTCAGTGCCAGTTGGCCCATCACATGGCGGCGGTGTTGTCTTCAGACAACGGAATAACCGTGTGGAGTATTTGCTGGTAGAAGCCAAGAAGGTTGCTGGCGAATGGGTCTTACCAAAAGGCCATGTCGAGCCGGGTGAGAAGATTACGGAGACGGCTGTCCGTGAGGTGCGCGAAGAGACGGGTGTCTGGGCCCGAGTTAAGGCGCCGCTAAAGCAGGAAACGTTTTTAGTAGACGGCAAAACAATTATTGTCGAGTTCTTCCTGATGGAAGCAGTCGAAGGACGCTTGGACAGATTTGTTTCAAATCTGGAGTACCGGCGATCGAGGCTATTCCGACGTTGGATCGAATACGAGAGGCGTGAACGAATTTGGCGTGAGTTAAAGCAAGCCATCAACGAGGCAAAGTACGATGAGACCCAATCCCTCTTGGAGTTGGCTGACAAGAACCGGCGTAAACTAACTCCAGTCTCACGTTCGTAGCTAATCTCTCCCCAGAAATTTCTTCGTTAAGCTCGACCCTTTCTGAGTGTTTTTCTCGCGATTATAAGTGAGTAGAAACGACGCCTTGCGAACGACGCAGCGTCAAACATAGGAGAGGGAAGATGACGGGCATAATCTTATCTATCATACTAATTCTGGGCGGCGGCGTAGACAGTCCAACCGGTGACTTCGATAATGCGACTGCAGTGGATCAACCAGCGGCGACATCGCAGAGCACGACGACTAACGTGCAGCGCAAGAAATAAATTTTACCGACGACGAGCCTGACCTTTAAACGAGAAGAACCGGGAAGCCTTTGTTAGCCTTCCGGTTCTTTTTTGATCTTCCATCGAGGAACTTGCTTATGCGAATGATTCGAGCTTCAGTTTTTGCTGCCGTCGCCGGCGTGATGCTGGCCGCGATCTATGGTTGTACGGTCCAGGGATCACAGGGTACTGCTGTGGATGATCCGGTGGCGACGGTGACCTTCTGTGAGCTCATGAAAAACTCGAAGCGCTATCACGACAAAGTGGTTCGGGTGAATGCTTTGTTCGGGAGAGACTTTGAGCAATCTACCTTGTTCGACGAAGAGGACTGCTCGAAAGGACAACCGGATTATGCGTCGCTATCCGCCACGTGGGTCAGCTATTACAAAACGTACGTTATCGACGGAGACTCAGAAGAGGCAAAGAACAACCGGAACGTCTCCGGCTTCGGAACATGGTCGATAACGGCAGTGGGCAAATTTCGTCGCGCCGAAGGTGACCAGCGCTTCGGTCACTTGCTGTGCTGCAAATACGATTTCGCATTGATAAGGATCGAGAAGGCCGAAAAACTGCGATAACGATATTCAGAAACAACTCCAACACGTCTACTGGATCGGTGGTGGGAGCGCTGCAGGCAAGTCGACCATCGCCCGTCGCATAGCTGCTCAGCACGGTATGCGTCTCTACGCGACCGACAACGTAATGTCGGATCACGCCCGTCGGAGTTCAGGCGAAGACTGCCCGTTGCTGCACAAGTTCATGGCCATGGACATGGACGTGCGATGGGTGAACCGCTCCCCGGAAACCATGCTCGAGACGTTCCACTGGTTCCAGGGCGAGGGCTTCAACTTGATCCTCGAAGACCTTCTCCGCCTCACGCGCGACCGCGGCATCATTGTCGAGGGTTTCCGACTGTTACCACACCTCGTCAAGCCTCTCATCTCCGTATCCACTCATGCGGTCTGGCTTCTCCCGACGCCGAGCTTTCGTCAGGCAGTGATTGAGAGCCGAGGCGGATCAGCGTGGAGCTTTCTCGCCAAAACTAGTAACCCTGAAACAGCACTGCGCAACCTTCTCGAACGCGACCGAATGTTCACTGACATCCTCCGCGAGGAAACAGCGCGCTTGGGACTACGCTCGATCGAGGTCGACACCACAACCACCGAAGACGTTGTCGCCAAGCGAGTAACGGACGCCTTTGGACTCTGACGAAGGAAAGGGAAATTGATATCTCCTGCGTCTGATAATAGAGATTATGTTAGCTCGAGCTTTGCCTTTTTAATAGTAGTTACCATTTTAATCCGCCAGTTTCAGTAAAAATCATTTTGACCGCGCCGCCGTTAAGCGGCTGGCGAGTCCGATCAATTATTCAATTAGAATTTAATGCCTAGCTTCTTAATCATCTGTTCTTCCTCCAGCGTCATTTCACCCTCTACCACTTTGCGGAAAAAATCCCGGCATAACAGATGGAAGTCTGTATGTGGATAAAGGGCGTTAAGAGCGCGCTCAATCGCTTCTGACATGAATTCAGCGTCTAAGGGATCTTCATATAGATAGTCCCGCAACGCATTCAAGGCAAAGCTGAGTTGCAGTGCTGCGCCCGGATGGCCCTTGTAAGGCTCAAAGGCGTTTTCCCAATCCTCAGCGTCAAGCGGAGGATTCTCAGTCGGCGTGTTAGCATTATTTTGCATGGTCGATTCCCCTCCTATGGGAATTCGGCTGTGAAGGGACTGGCTTTCGCGTCAACGAAAGTCAGTCCCGCCTCTTGCGAGGCGCACCACTATAGAGGCCGGATCTTCGTTTGTCAAAGAAGTATGGTGACTGCGCCATACTTTGGTACACTTTGGGCCATGAGGATCATCAGCACGGCAGAGGCGGCTAAGCGATTAGGCGTTACGGCAAACCGAGTGCGGGCGCTCATTGATGCCAAGCGATTGAAGGCTATAAAGGTCGGGCGCGAGTGGTTGATTGATCCGAAAGACCTTGACGCTGTGAAGAAACGAAAAACGGGGCGTCCGAAGTCAAGCAAGAGCGTCAAGCGATAGATCGTCTAAGTGGTCTTAGTCTTCACGCGCTCTCGTACAAGGTGGATGAGGGATGCTATGCTTTGGCCGCAAATAGAGAAGGCGACAAGATCCTTGCCGATCCTGTCGCCTCATACCTTAGAAACTTAGAACGCTTCGCCGCGTTGCGTTGTTCACTCGCACTCGAATTCTAAACGAGAGTGAGCAACAAAAACAAATGTCGGCAACACGCCCGCTTGAACCTAAACACCAAGTACCCGATGTTAAAGAACCTGAAGTCCCAACGCTGGTGTTAGACGAACACCGAACAAACCTCCGAAAGCGATTATGGGACGAGTATCTTCAGGAACATCCGTTGATTGAAGTCCGCGACGGAGACAAGACCTATCGAATTTGGGCGGACGGGCGCATGGAGGGTTTTGGTCCCGAAGCGCAGAGTTATCGCGGCCAATTCCATGCGGCGATTGATTTCCTATTCGCTCACATCTTTGAGCCCTCAGTCGAGCAGTTGCAAAGCCTCAGCGGTCCCTACCGCTACCTTAAGCCCCTCCCGGAGAGGCTTGGTGTCAGTGGGCTGAGGCTGCCAGAATGTAAGGAACCCGTCTGAGCAGTATTTCTGAGCCCCAGGCGAAAGGTAGTAAAGGGTAACAATGCCTTCCGGGGCTTCGACTTCACGGGTTCCGAAAAGGGCAAACTCAGCGGGACTGCCGTTTGACTCCCAAACGGTTCTCGTTGACCGAATGAACTTTTCATGCTCGCCAGCGTCTATCCCCGCACGGGTAAAAGCAAAGATATACCAAGGCATGTTTGAGAGTCCTTTCAAGATAGAGTGAGTTTATACCACTAACCCAAGTCTTTGCGGCTTTCATTCAATCGGTCAGAATTGACCGGATTCTCGGTAGTGCTCTATTAGCCGTGTTGCTCGTTGTCCGTTCTAGCTCTTCGCGCGAGACGCCTTGGTTAGAGGGTTCGTTATCCACTCAGTAAATTTTTCAAACGTGACGCTGTAAAACTTCGTCTGACCCCTTGGTTTCCATGAGACGCCTGAGGGTTTGATACGAATGACACCGATTATGTTCTGTTTCTCGTCTAGAATTGTTTCCTCCACAAACTGTGGCGAGGCAAAGCTGTTCTTGTAGGCGGGCATTGTGATTTTCTCCGTTAGGCCGGTTCCGGCAAGCTGAGTTTTAGAGCGTCGCCCAGCTTACTACTATAGGGCTTCTCCTACCAACCTCCCGGTCCTATAATGAGTCAACCAAGTTTTAGTTTCGGCTCGCCTCGACTCTGCTTTGTCCGGCCAGATAGAGACAGAGGACAAGACGCGACTTCCTGAACGCTTCAGGCGAGCCGATTACTTAGTTCAGGATCAACGGCTAACAGGAAAGCCACATGCCGCCACCGGAGGTTACGGGCGCTGAAAGCCCGGAAGAAATCCTCAGTATTGTACTGAGCGAGTTTGAGCACGAAGCTGCGTGCATTATCTACGAGGAAAACGTAGCCTACCTGAAAATCCAGCACCACGTCCCGACCGACTATGTTTGTACATATCGATTAGACAAACTTCTCTTACCGCTGTTTGATGACGCCAAAAGACTCTGCGAGCAGTATTTCTCTCATGGATTTTTGCAGGATATTGATCCGAACTTTCTGATCGGCATGGTTGCCTACGTTAAGATGACCTACTACCTAGCGTTCCTCGTGCCTAGCCATCCGCTTTTGTTCTTAGAGATTGATGATCAGACCGTCCTCGTGAGCGAAACAATATTTCTGCAATCGCAGGCTGTGCTACGTGGGAAGGATAACGATGAGGCCACGATGGCAAAACTCTTGAGCCAAATCGTGCGCGAGCAAACAGACCTATATCTTAATAAACTTCTTGAGAGAAGGCGGCGATCAGTTGTTGGTTTTATGAATCGGCTAAGGCTGATAACTATCCCAGTAGGAAAGGGACGACCACTCGGTACGAAAAAATCGGATGCGCAAAAACAGCAAGACGCCGCCGACTTCAAAGAGAGGGTTAAAGAAGTAATTCAAACGCTCTATCAGGCGCAGAACAAACTACCGACAAAAACCGCCGTGGCAGAAGCATTGAACCTCGGCGGTCCTGAAAGCCGGATCAACGCACTCAACAACAAATTGAATCGCTTGAAACTTGATTACAAAGCTATCCTTCAAGAACTAGAACTACACTAATTAAATACTCCGAATATTTTCGTGTACCTACACGGAAATATTGTGACGAATATTTTCGTGTAGTCCACGCAAAAATTCCCTTGGTTTTCTAAGTTCAACTAGCCATAAGCGTTCTGTTGTAGGATTCCACCCGTCGAAAGTGAGGGCACTACAATGAGGAAGGCGGTAGCTCCTTGTGTCCGTCGGCTTGCCGACGCAAGGGGCCAAAACATGGAAAGGCCCACGCTCGGAAACTTTAACCGGAATCAAGCGTGGGCCGTGGCAAGCAGCGATACGTTGCTAGCAGGCAGTAGTGTAACCGCTACGTTCTCTTTTTGGCTAGCTTGTATTGTCGAGGCTTATTCCAGTACGGACTTTTGCACAGCGGGCAATAGCGTGGCTCGTCTTTGATATCGCGAGGCACCCACTCATGATCGCAGCGTCCGCACTTAAAGCCCCAGACGGTAATTTTCACTTTCGGCATGGCTGGCAGTATAGACCCGGAATATATTATCCGCAAGTAGTATATTTGCATTGACGCGATATATTATTTCAGAGTAATATATCCGCACGTTAGAAAACAAAGGCCCTAGCGGCGCTAACCACTAAGGCCCTTTTGAAAATCAAACGCGATTACTCACGCTGATCTCCGGTAACGTCATTGTGAGCCATCGCCTAACCAAAGGCAAGGAGAAACACAATGGACGCGAGACAGGAAAAGGGGCTTCAAATTGCCGCCACCACCAAGCTAATCCCCGAAGGCAATATGTGGCTCGTTCCGTCACAAGCTGGCAAAGGGAAGTACGTAGTTGATTCCGACGCTAATCAGTGTACTTGTCCAGACTTTGAAGCCCGCCAAACTACTTGCAAACACATCTACGCGGTTG
>Ga0207670_10000318_pt1 | contig 28886 bp, 23 predicted proteins | sample KBSS23HmetaG_FD_184339 | JGI IMG/M metagenome (GOLD analysis project Ga0207670, IMG submission 184339) | Switchgrass rhizosphere microbial communities from Kellogg Biological Station, Michigan, USA - KBS S2-3H metaG (SPAdes) (version 2) | ecosystem: Host-associated > Plants > Roots >... | reverse complement strand
GCCGAACGCCTCGGTGAGCGGGATCTCCTTGGGACAGGCCTCGACACAGAGCTGTGCGTTGCCGCAGTCGGCGAGCCCGCCGCGGCCCATGATCGCATCCAGCCGCTCCTGGGCGTTCATGCGGCCGGTGGGATGCGAGTTGAAGAGCCGCACCTGCGCGATCGGTGCCGGGCCGATGAACTCCGAGTGGTCGTTGTACTGCGGGCACACCTCCATGCAGCAGCCGCAGGTCATGCAGCGCGAGAATGCGTATTCCGTTTCCTGCTCGGCGGGGGAGAGCCGCGGTCCCGCGCCGAGGTCGTACGTGCCGTCGATCGGGATCCACGCCTTGACGCGCTTCAGCGCATCGAACATCGGCGAGCGGTCCACTTGCAGATCGCGCACGACCGGGAACTTGGTGAGCGGCTCGAGCACGATCGCGCCCTCGCCCAGCGAATCCACGAGCGCGGTGCACGACTGGCGCGGCTTGCCGTTCACGAGCATCGTGCACGAGCCGCACACCTCCTCGAGACACGACGCCTCCCAGTGGACGGGCGTGGTCGCCTGGCCCTGCTTCGTCACCGGGTGCTTGCGGATCTCCATCAGGCAGGCGACCACGTTCATGTTCGGCTGCCACGGCAGCGAGAACTCCTCCCAGCGCGAGCGCCCCGTGGGCGTGTCCTGTCGCTTGACCCTGAGCTCGATCGTCTGGCGCGGCATCAGTCGTACTTCCTCTCAACCGGCGCGCACAGCGACACGTCGACCGGTGCGTAGCGCAGGCAGGGACGCTCGGGTGTGTGCGAGGCGATCGTCGTCTTCAACCAGTTCGCGTCATCGCGCTTCGGGAACTCGGGCTTGTAGTGCGCGCCCCGGCTCTCGTCGCGCGCGAGCGCGCCGAGTGTGACCACGCGCGCCAGGTGCACCATGTTCCAGAGCTGGTTCAGGAACGACAGCGGCGCGTTCGCCCACACGCCATGGTCGAGCACGCCGGCCTGGCTCCAGCGCTCCGTGAGTTCCTGCAACTTCGCATCGGTGGCCCGCAACTTGTTGTTGTCGCGCACGATGGTGACGTTCTCCAGCATCGTCTTCCCGAGCTCGTCGGCCAGCGCGTACGGGTTCTCCGCGCCGTCGCGCTTGCCGAGCTCCGCGAAGCGCGCCGCCCACTTCTTCTCCGCGGCCTCGAGCACCGACGGCCGCGGGTCGTCGACGTGCGCGCTCGACTTGAGATAGGCGAGCACCGCGGGGCCCGCCACCTGGCCCGCGTACACGCACGACAGCAGCGAGTTCGCACCCAGGCGGTTGGCGCCGTGGTACTGGTAGTCGCACTCGCCCACGGCGTAGAGACCCTCGATGCTCGTGCGCTGGTTGCGCGCGCTGGCGTGGCTCAGGAATCCGTCGCTCGTGCGCTCGTAGTCCACCCACAGGCCACCCATCGAGTAGTGCACCGCGGGGTAGATCTTCATCGGCTGCTCGCAGGGATCCTCGCCGGTGAACTTCTCGTAGATCTCGAGGATGCCCTCGAGCTTCTTCTTCAGCGTCTCGCGCGGGATGTGCGTCAGGTCCAGGTACACGACCATGCCGCCGCCGACGCCGAGGCCCATGTCCACGCAGACCTTGTGGATCTCGCGGCTCGCCACGTCGCGCGGCACGAGGTTCTGGTACTTGGGATACTTCTCCTCGAGGAAGTACCAGCGCTCGCCCTCGGGGATGCTCTTCGGCGGGCGCGCATCGCCCTGCTTCCTCGGCACCCACACCCGGCCGCCTTCGCCGCGCGCCGACTCGCTCATCAACCGCAGCTTGTCCATGCCCGGGATGGCGGTGGGGTGGACCTGGATGAACTCGCCGTTCGCATAGTCGGCGCCCTCCATGTAGGCCGCGGCCGCGGCCGACCCGGAGTTGATGATCGAGTTCGTGCTGCGGCCGAACATCAGGCCGGGGCCGCCCGTGGCCATGACCACCGCGCCCGCGGCGAACGCCTGCGGCTTCATGCTACGGAGGTCCAGCGCCACGAGTCCGACGCAGCGGCCGTGGTCGTCGCGCGCGAGCCCCACGAACTCCCAGCCCTCGTACTTCTTCACCACGCCCGCGGCCTCGTGGCGGCGCACCTGCTCGTCGAGCGCGTACAGGAGCTGCTGCCCGGTCGTCGCGCCGGCAAACGCGGTGCGGTGGTGGAGCGTGCCGCCGAAGCGGCGGAACTCGAGCAACCCCTCGGGTGTGCGGTTGAACGTCACGCCCATGCGGTCGAACAGGTAGATGATGCCCGGGGCCGCGTAGCACATACCCTTGACCGGCGGCTGGTGGGCGAGGAAGTCGCCGCCGCGGCAGGTGTCGAAGAAGTGGATCTCGGGCGAGTCGTCCTCGCCCTTCACGTTCACGGCGCCGTTGATCCCGCCCTGCGCGCACACCGAGTGCGAGCGCTTGACGGGCACGATGGAGAACAGGTCGACCGGGACCCCTGCCTCGGCGAGCTTGAGCGTCGTCATCAGGCCCGCGAGCCCGCCACCCACGACGGCCACGCGCGGCGCGCTCATCGAGTAGCCCCGCTGCGCAGCACCACCGGCGTGCGCTCGCTGCCGTGCGGCTTCTGCAGGAAGTCGAGCCGCAGGCCGCGGAACCCGAACAGCGCCGCGACGCCGAGGAGCGACAGCCCGACGAACACCGCGAGCCCCAGGCGCGCCATGTTCCGCTGCGCGTCGCGACCGGTGACCAGGCCCCAGTGGATGGCGAATCCGAAGAGCCCGTTGCCGAAGTGGTAGCAGGCGGCCACGGTGCCGAGCACGTAGAACGCCATCACCGCCGGCTCGGCGAGGTGATGGTTCACGTACTGGTAGGCGCTCACCGAGTGCAGGTAGTGCGGATCGAAGCGCAGCGCCCAGGTGTGGTAGAGCAGGTAGAAGACGAGCAGGATCCCGGAAACGCGCTGCAGGGCGTACTGCCAATTGCGCGCGTAGCCGTGCCGCACATTCGCCTGCGCCGTGGTGGAGATCAGGATGCCGACCACCATGTGGAACAGGATCGGCAACCAGATCCCGAGCGCCTCGAGCAGCACCACGAACGGCAGCTTCGCCAGATCAGCAGCGGCCTGGTCGAACGCCTCCTGCCCCTGGAGCGAGCGCGCGTTCGTATACAGGTGCTCGAGCAGGAAAAGGCCCACGGGGACGACACCCGTGAGCGAGTGCAGGCGCTTGAGCGTGAAGTACGACCGGTCGGAGAGCTTCACCCGTGACCTCCCGTGCGAGGCCGTACGGCATCAACCTGAACGTTAGCAGACACCCACGGCCGCGCGCGAGTTCTCGTCGGGTGTCCTCCTGCGAACGCGGTGGGCATGTGTTCGACTGGGCCGCGTCGCCCCCGATCGGATTGCATGGTCCGGTTCGTGAGTGCAGTAATCGAAGAGCACGAGGGGAGAAATCGGAGCGTTCCTCGCCGAGTATCTGGTAGGCCGACGTGGTGATGATTGGAAGGAGGGGGAGAGGTTCTCGCGCCGTCCCGCTCCCATCGCCTGTCGATGGGGCTTGACGTCCTTTGGGCCCGGTGCGATCTTCCCATCACCTATCGATGGGAGGACGCCCCGCGTGAAGCCCTCACCCGACATGCTCCCCGGCACGGTGGACCTCCTCGTGCTCCGCACACTCACGCGCGGGCCGCTGCACGGCTATGGCATCGCGCAACGGCTGAAGCAGCTGTCCGAAGACGTGCTCCAGGTCGGCGAGAGCTCGCTCTATCCGGCGCTCCAGCGGCTGCTGCTCGACGGGTACGTCAAGGCGGCGTGGGGCGCATCGGAGAACAACCGGCGTGCGCGCTACTACACGCTGACCCCGGCCGGCCACCGGCACCTCGCCGCCGAGCGGAAGGCGTTCGAGCGGATCGTGGGCGCCATCCGGCTGGTTCTGGACACCGCGTAGGCGCATGCGACTCCTGCGGCGGCTGGCGCACGTGTGGCGGCTCCGCGTCCACGGCGCGGAGCTCGAGGAGGAGTTGTCCTTCCATCGCGAGAAGATCCGCCAGGACTTGATCGAGCAGGGGTTGCCGGCCGCAGACGCCGAAGCCGCCGCGCGCCGGGCGATGGGGAACACCACCCGGATGCGGGAAGCGTCGCGCGGCGTCTGGCTCTGGCCGTCTCTCGAAGCCATGGTGCAGGACGCGAAGGTGACGCTGCGGAGCCTCCGCGCCAGCCCCGCGTTCACCACGGGCGTGATGCTCACCTTCGCCCTCGGGGTCGGCGCCAACGCGGCGATGTTCTCCCTGATCGACCGCCTGATGTTTCGCCCACCGCCGCTGATGCGCGGCGCGGCGTCGGTCCATCGCGTCCACCTCTACCGGATGCGCGATGGCGTCGAGCGGGAAACGGGCGGCCAGTATCCCCGGCACGCGGACCTGGTGCGCTTCACCACGTCCTTCTCCGACATCGCCGCGCACAGCCTGAGGCGGCTCGCGGTGGGGGTCGGGCAGGAGGCCCGCGAGATGCCGATCGGGGTCGTGAGCGCAACGTTCTTCACGTTCTTCGATGCACCGCCCGTCGCCGGCCGCTACTTCGGCCCCGTGGACGACAGCCCCCAGGCGCGGGAGCCGGTCGCGGTGTTGAGCTACCCGACCTGGCAGGCCCGGTATGCCGGGCGCGCGGACGCGATCGGCACTTCCCTGCACATCGGTTCCGCCGTCTACACCATCATCGGCGTCGCACCGAAGGAGTTCACCGGACTCTGGCCGTTGACCCCTCCGGCGGCGTTCATCCCGGTCGCGGCGTACGCGGCGAGTACCATCGGCGGCGACTGGCCCACCAACTACGGCTCTGCCTTCGGGCTCGCCACCATCGTGCGCCGTCGCCCCGGCGTCACGATCGAGGCGGCGAGCGCCGATCTGTCGCAGGCGCTCCGGGCGAGCTATGTCGCCCAGGGGAGCGCCGATCGCCTCGCGGAACTCCGCCCGCGAGCGCTCGCGGGATCGATCCTGCCGGACCGCGGACCCGAGCGCTCGAGCGTCGCAAAGGTCGCCCTCTGGCTTGCCGGCGTGACGACCATCGTGCTGCTCATCGCCTGCGCGAACGTGGCGAGCCTCATGCTCGCCCGCGCCCTTACCCGGCGTCGAGAGATCGCGCTCCGGCTCGCACTGGGCGTGAGCCGGAAGCGGCTGCTCTCGCAGCTCTTCACCGAGAGCCTGCTGCTCGCCGCGGCGGGTAGCGTGCTGGGCCTCGGCGTCGGGACGTGGATGGCCGGTCTCCTCGGCGCGTGGTTCCTCCCCGGCACCCAGGCGGCGACGGTCGCCACCGACCCGCGAACACTGGCGTACCTGGGCGTGGTGACGCTGGCGGTCGGGGCGTTCACGGGCTTGCTCCCGGTGCTCCAGGCACGGCAGCTCACCGTGGCGGACGAGCTCAAGTCGGGCGCGCGCGCCGGCGCGCAACACCGGTCGCGGGCGCGCGCGGCGCTCCTGGTCCTCCAGGTGGCGCTCGCGCTGGTCCTGCTCGTGGGCGCCGGGCTCTTCGAGCGGAGCCTGAGCCATGTCCGCCACGTGCGGCTCGGATTCGACGCCGACTCGGTGCTGGTCGTCGAGCTGAGGATGCGGGACGTGAAGCTCGACAGCGCGCGCACGGTGGCGCTCCGGGAGCGGCTGCTCCGCGCCGCGACGACCGTGCCGGGGATCTCGCACGCCAGCCTGCAGTTCGCGGTACCCATGGCGGGCATGGCGAGCTGGCCGATCTCCGTCCCGGGCGTCGACTCGGTGGAAGCACTCGGGGAGTTCGAGCTGAACGCGGTGTCGCCGGACTACTTCGCGACGATGGGCACCCGGATCCTTCGCGGCCGCGCCTTCGAGCGCGGGGACGTGGCGGGCGCCGAGCGGGTCATGGTGGTCGGCGCCGCGATGGCAGCGGCGCTGTGGCCGCGAGAGGACCCGATCGGCAAGTGCGTCCGGATCGGTATCGACCCCGAGACCATGCCCTGCGCCCGGGTCGTCGGCATCGCCGAGGACATCCACGCCCGTGGTCTCGGACCGGAGGCGCGCGCCTACTACTACTATCTGCCCGCGTCGCAGTGGCAGCCACAGGAGGGCGGGCTGTTCGCGCGCCCGCGAGGCGACGCGAAGCAGGCGATCGAGCCGCTGCGCCGGCGCCTGCAGCAGGAGATGCCCGGTGCGTCCTACGTGTCGGTGACGCGGCTGGGGGAGGTCGTCGAGGACCAGGCTCGTTCCTGGGTCATGGGTGCCACGGTCTTCACGGCGTTCGGCCTGCTGGCGCTCGTGCTCGCAGCCGGGGGACTCTATAGCGTGATCGCGTACGACGTGGCGCAGCGGCGGCGGGAGTTCGCGGTGCGGATCGCCCTCGGTGCGGCGGCTGGTGACGTGATCCGGCTGGTGGTCCGCGATGGACTGCGCTTCGCCGTGTCCGGTGCGGTCGTCGGCGGAGCCATGGCGCTGGCAGCGGGGCGATGGATCGGACCCCTGCTCTTCGACCAGTCGGCGCGCGATCCCGTCGTGTTCGGTACGGTGACGGCCATGCTGCTCGTGGTCTCGGTCGGGGCCAGCCTGGTCCCGGCGATCCGCAGCGCGCACGAGGATCCCAGCGCGGCATTGAGGGCAGAGTAGCGCTCCACCTCTTGACGCCCGTGCGAGCGGCTCGGCCCCGTCCCGCGGGGCCCGGGAGCGCGGCTATCAGCCCTCGACACCGCCCCGGATGCTGCTCGCGTTCTTCTCGTACCGGACGAGCGCGGCGATGTTCGTGCGCTCGATCTCGGTGAGGCGCGCATCGGTGTATCCGGGGTCGGGCTGGTAGCCGGCGAGCTTCGAGACGTAGTCCTGCTCCCACTTGCGGCGGAAGACGCGACCGTGCCGGGCGTAGACCTCGATCGCAAGGCGGTGCGCGTCTTCGGCGAACAGGCCCCACAGCAGCGTCGTGTCGATCGGTGCCGAATCCAGCGACTCGCGGAGCGAGCGCTCGTACGCCGCGATCGTCGCGACATTGCGCTGGTCCAACTGCGTGAGCTCGACGGCGGCGCTGTCCCGCGGTTCGTACCATTCGCGGCTCGTGAACCAGTCGGCGAGCTGACCGTCCGGGAACCTCATCCCGCGGCGCGCGTAGATCTCGTTCCGGAGGATGCGCAGCGTCGCGAACCCCGTGCCGCGGAGCACGTCGATGGTCACGGGTTGGCGCTCGTACAGGCCCATGTCGCAGGGCGCGAGCGCGCCGGCACCCTGGGCGCGAGCGAGTGAATCGATGAGCGCCAGGTTCGCGCGCTCGATCCCGGTGAGCCGACCGGCATCGTAGCGATCGTCCGCGCGGTACCAGTAGCGCTCCTCGAAGTAGCGCTGGAGCCAGGGCTCGGCCGGGAAGCGCCGGCCGTGCACGGCCTCGACCTCGGCGCGCAGCACGGCCCACTCCATGCGCGTGTGGGTGCCGAGTTGGTCGATGTGCATGTGCTGGTCCTGCCACCAGCGCAGGTCACCGGGCTCGACCATCGAGTGGTTCTCCGCCTCGACCTGGCGAATGACGTCCAGGCTCGCGCGCTCGACGTCGCCGAGCGAGGCGTTCGTGAACGCCGAGTCCGGGTGGTACCAGTCCTGGGACTCCAGCCACTCCTGGATGTCCTCGTTTCGGAACACACGCCCGTGGCGCCCGAACACCACGCCACGAAGGAGCGGCAGGTCGTCCGGACGAAGCGCGCGGAGCGTGTTGAGGTCGAGCCGGTCGCGCGTGTAGTCGAGCGTCAGGAGCGAATCGAACGAGGTGAGGTGGGGCTGCGCCCTCGACGGCACCGCCCCGACCAGCACGGCACCGATGACCATCGCGGCGAGCGCCACGCGCGGACTCAGTGAACGAGCGGCCATGGCAGCACACCGTTCGGGCTGTCGAGGCGCTGCTCAGCGAGATCCGGCAGCCCGGTGAGCACGCAGTGCTGGATCTCGTGGCCGCCTTCGAACGGGTCGCCGACGAAGGACAGCACCACCACTTCCGCCGCGCGACCCGGAACCCTGTAGCGCCGGAGGGCGGACACGCACGGCGTCCACCACGCCGTCGCCCGGATGCCGTCGCCGACGCGCAGCGTGTAGCGGTGCGTCGGCTCCATGCCGCTCGTCAGCGCGATCGTGGTGTCGGCTTCGACGGTCGCGCTCCGAAGCAGCACCTCGCGCCCCTCGTCCGCCCGCTCGAGCGGCTCGAGCCCGCCCAGAGTCTCCTCGAGTCGCGCGTGCTCGCGGTCGAACCCTGCCCTCTCTTCGGCGTCGGGGCTCCACCGCCGCAGGCTGGCGCGCACGACCCACGGGCGCGCGGGATGGTGCGCCCGGAGATCGAAGTAGAAGACGCAGTCGCGCTCACCGTCGCTCCCGACGTGGCCCTGTTGCCGGACGTAGATGCGCTCGACGGCGGGGCTCCAACCGAGCACCTCCACCGTGAGCGGACCGGCCAGGTAGGCGCGCGCGGGCCCGCTCCTCGTCAGCGCCGCCGCGGCGATCGACGTGCCAACGGACGTGATCCTCATGCTCGTGACTCCTCGCGGTCGGGGCTGCGGTGCCGGGCGGCGCGTCCGTCGCGTCGCCCGCCAGGCCCTGGCGCACGACCCGGGCCAACGCCGCGCGCACGCCCCGAGCCACGGACCCGCACGCGTAACGTGGTGCGACCGCATCGGCTGGCGGGACACCGGCGACTCCGCTACGTGAGCGGGACGCGCGCTCGCGACGCGTGCGCCGTGGGCGCCGGGACACGGTTGCGTCTCCATCCGGACACACCGCCCGCGATGCGTCGGAACGGGCGCGATTCCGCCCCGTGACCGTTTCTCCCGCAATGATTTGCGGGTTTCGCGCGCCTAGCGCCCGCGGTGCGCCGCGTGCTACCTTGACGCGCCAATCCGGCAGGGGGAGGGCCCCGGGTACGGCCCTTCCTCGGGCTTGGACCCGCATCCGCGCACGGCGCGGAACACGGGTGCCCCGCCCGCCGGCCCTCGCGTCGGTTCGAATCCGCCGCGGTCCCGCTGTCCCGGAGCCTCCCACGTTCGCATGACGGTCACCGTCCCGCCGGTCAAAGAGCTCATCGAGCACCAGCTCCTGCCGCGCGTCTCCAAGCCCAATCGCTACCTGGGCAGCGCGCTGGGCGAGGCGCCGAAGCCGCTCGGCTCGGCCGACGTGCGCGTGCTGATCGCGTTCCCGGACGCCTACGAGATCGGGCTCTCGAACCTGGGGATCCGCATCCTCCACCACGTGGTGAACCGCCGGCCGGACGCCGCGTGCGAGCTGGCGTTCGCACCCTGGCCCGACGCCGAGGCGCAGATGCGGCGGCTCGGCATCCCGCTCTTCTCCATCGATTCGCACACGCCCGCGCGCGAGTTCGACGTGCTCGGCTTCTCGCTCCAGTACGAGCTCCAGTACACGAACGTGCTGATGATGCTCGAGCTCGCCGGCATGCCGCTGCGCACGGTGGATCGCGACGAGCGCCATCCGCTGGTGATCGCCGGGGGTGCCCAGGCATTCAGCCCCGAACCCATGGCCGAGTTCATCGACGCGTTCGTGATCGGCGACGGGGAAGAAGTCATCCACCGCGTGGTGGAGCTGGTGAAGCTGGGCAAGCGCGAGGGCGTGAGCCGTGCTGCATTGCTGCGCCGGCTCGCGCACGTCCCCGGGACCTATGTCCCGAGCGGCTACGACACGGTCGAGACCCGCGAGGGCTGGCTCGTGCCGCGCGCGCGCCCGGGCTTCCCCGAGCGCGTGTGGTCGGCGTACGTGAAGGAGCTGAAGGCCGAGTACTACCCGCCGATGCCGCTGGTGCCGGTGGGCGAGATCACGCACGACCGGCTCTCGGTGGAGGTGATGCGCGGTTGCACGCGCGGCTGCCGCTTCTGCCAGGCGGGGATGATCAACCGCGCGGTGCGCGAGAAGCCCGCGAACCAGGTGGTGGGCGAGGTGCTGCGCGGACTCCAGGGCACGGGCCTGGAAGAGGTGTCGCTCATCTCGCTCAGCACCACCGACCACACCCAGATCGTGGAGCAGGTGGCGGCACTCGCCGACCTGCTGTGCCCGACACGCGTCCAGCTCAGCTTGCCGAGTACGCGACCGGACAACGTTCCCGTGGACGTGGCGCGCCGAATCGCGGCTCAAAAGAAGGGCACGATCACGCTCGCGCCCGAGGCCGGCAGCCAGCGCATGCGCGACGTCATCAACAAGAACCACACCGAGGCGGAGCTGCTGGCCTCGGTCGCGACCGCGGCGCGCGAAGGCTACACCGGCGCCAAGCTCTACTTCATGTGCGGGTTGCCGAGCGAAACCGATGACGATCTCAAGGCCATCATCGACCTCGGCCACAAGGCGTGGCAGGCGGCGCGCGACGCGGGCAACCGGGGCTTCCGCGTCACCGTGAGCGTGTCGCCGCACGTGCCCAAGCCGCACACGCCGTTCGCGTGGGCGGCGCAGGTGAGCACGGTGGAGCTCAACCGCCGGCTCGTCATCCTGCGCGAGGCGGTGAAGGGCCGTCCGATCGTGCTCAAGTACCGCGACGCCGAGACCAGTCTCCTCGAAGGCGTGTTCACGCGCGGCGACCGCCGGCTCGGGGCCACGATCGAGGAGGCCTACCGGCGCGGCTGCCGCTTCGACGCCTGGAGCGAGCACCTGCGCTTCGCCACCTGGCTCGACGTGTTCGCGGATCACGGCATCGATCCCGAGCGCTATCTCATCGAGCGCGATGTCGAGCTCGAGCAGCCGTGGGACGTGGTCCAGTCCCCGGTGACCAAGAAGTTCCTCGTCCGCGACAAGCGTCGCGCCGACGAGGCGGCGATCCTCGACGACTGCCGGCTCGAAGACGTGTGCTTCGCCTGCGGCGTCGTGGACTGCAACCAGCGTCCGTGGGTGAAGCAGCCCCACGCCAGCCTGGACCTGGAGTCCGTCCTCGCCACGCTTCCGGCGCCGGCGTACGGCCGTCGAGCCCGTGCCCACAGGGCACTGCGCGCTCCGCACGGCGCGTCCGCGACCGCGGGCGGCGTGGCCACCAGCACGCGGTTCCGGATCGAGTTCGCGAAGGGCGCCACCATGCGCTTCCTCTCGCACCTCGATCTCATGCGCACCTGGGAGCGGACGTTGCGCCGCTCCGGGCTGCCGCTCGCTTTCACCCAGGGGCATCACCCGCACATCAAGATGTCGTTCGGGCCGCCGTTGCCACTGGGCTTTCGTTCCCGGGCCGAAGTATTCGACCTGGAGCTCAACCGGCCGCCGGGCGTCGACCTCGCCGAGAGGTTGAACGCCGTGCTTCCGGACGGGCTCACGGTCACGGGCTTCCGGCCCATCCTTTACAAGACGCCATCGCTCATGAGCCAGCTGGAGGGCGCGAGCTACCGGGTGCGGTTCCCGGGGAGCTTCCTCGCCGAGGCCGGGATCGCTCCCGGCACCCTCCGCTCGGAGCTCGACGCCCGCGTCTCGCGCCTGCTGGCGCGCGACGTCGTGCTCGTGCGGCGCGTGAGCGAGGACAAGGCACGCGAATTCGACGCCAAACCTTCGATCGCGGCATTGCACGCCAGCCTCGACGAGGCCCCGGCGGTGCTGGACCTGCACCTGCGCTTCACGTTGCGCGCAGCGGCCCGGCCCGACGACCTCATCGGATTGCTGGTCCCCGAGGCCGACCCGCGCACCGTGGACGTGGAACGCACGGCGCTGTGGGCGGAGCGGGGAGGCGAGCGGTGTGAGCCGCTGCGCCTGCTGTCGCCGCACTAGGTCGAAGGGGAGCCGAAGGCGCGTCCGGGAAGGACGGCCGTGAAGCAGCGCATCATCATCAACGCGGACTCGTACGAGACCCGCGTCGCGATCCTCGAGAACGACGAGCTGGCCGAGCTGTTCGTGGAACGCGCCGAGCAGCGGCGAAACGTGGGCGACATCTACAAGGCGCGCGTGAACGCCGTGCTGCCCGGCATGCAGTCGGCGTTCGTGGACATGGGGCTGCCGAAGACCGGGTTCCTGCACGCCTCGGACCTGGCCGAGTCGCTGTCGCAGCTCGAGGATCTCTCGGACGCCGACGAGGCGACCGGGGACCACCGCCGCCGCCGCCGCGCGCCGGTGCCGAAGATCGAGGACCACCTGAAGAAGGGCCAGGAGATCCTGGTCCAGATCACCAAGGAGTCGATCGGCACCAAGGGTCCGCGCGTGACCCAGCAGATCAGCCTCCCCGGGCGCTTCTGCGTGCTGATGCCGGGCGTGGACCATATCGGCGTCTCGCGCCGTATCGAGGAGCGCCCCGAGCGCCAGCGCATCAAGGCCATCATCAGCGACCTGAAGCCCAAGAACGTGGGCGTCATCGCGCGCACCGTGGGCGAGGGCAAGGGCGACGCCGAGTACGCCGCCGACATCAAGCACCTGGCGCGGATGTGGCAGAAGATCGAGAAGCGCTCCCAGGGCGCGCGCGCACCCGCGCTCGTCCACCGCGAGCTGGAGATGTCTGCGGGCCTGATCCGCGACCTCTTCACCGAGGACGTGGAGGAGGTGTTCATCGACGACGCCGACTCGTTCGCGGAGATCGAGGGCTACCTGAAGGCGGTGAGCCCGGAGCTGTCCGATCGCGTCAGGCACTACAAGGGCAAGGACCCGATCTTCGACGCCTTCGGGATCGAGCCCCAGATCGAGAAGACCTTCGAGCGCAAGGTGTGGCTGAAGAAGGGCGGCTACATCTGCATCGACCACGCCGAGGCGCTCGTGGCCATCGACGTGAACACCGGGCGGTTCACCGGCAAGAAGAACCAGGAAGAGACGATCTTCCGCACCAACATGGAGGCCGCGGTCGAAGTGCCGCGGCAGCTCCGGCTGCGCGACATCGGCGGCATCATCGTCGTCGACTTCATCGACATGGAGTCGGAGTCGAACAAGCGCGCCGTGCTGGACACGCTGCGGACCGAGCTGCGGAAGGATCGCGCGCGCACCAAGGCGTTCGCAGTGAGCGACCTCGGCCTGGTGGAGATGACGCGGCAGCGCGAGCGCTCGAGCCTGCTCCACTACTACACCGAGGACTGCCCCACGTGTGGCGGCCTCGGCAAGGTGCCGAGCAACGAGACCATGCTGGTGAAGCTCGAGCGTGCGATGCGGCGCGTCTCCGCGCTCGGCGGCAACAAGCGCATCACGGTGAAGGTGGCGCCCGACGTGGCGCTCTACTTCGTCGAGGCCGAGGCGCGACGGTTCTCCGAGATCGAAAAGCGCTTCCGGCTGCAGGTCGATCTCAAGGACGACCCGCAGCTGAAGCGCGGCGACATGCGCATCCTGAACGACAAGAAACAGGACCTGACCAAGCAGGTGGTGGGGGCGGTTCCGGGGACGTGAGCGAACCTCACGCTCCCGCCACCCGCAACCGCCGGTGCTCCGGCGGTGTGGGCGGTCGTGGACGGCCGAGTGGAAGTAGAAGTGAGCGCGGCGGGTCGTCCGGGCCCGCCACGCTCCGACGGCGAGGTGGGGGGTACCCCTCGCCGCCATGTCGTTCAGCGCACGAGGAGCATGCGCTGCCGCTGCGACGCGCCGCCGGCGAGCGCGCGCATCCAGTAGGCGCCCGCGGCCGCAGGCCGGCCGCCGTCGGTGCGCCCGTCCCACACGAGCCGCGTCGTGCCAGACGGGAGGACGCCGGCGTGCACCGTGCGCACGCGCCGGCCTCCGGCATCGAACACGGAGAGCTCCACCCACGCGCTTCTGCCGAGCGTCACGTCCAGCGCCACGCGGCCGTTCGCGGGGTTGGGCCGCGGACGCCCGAGCTCGAACGACGCGGCCGCGACCGGCGGCGCGCCGAGCAGGTCGCCGCACACGTCGAACGTGCCGCCGCCGCGCGTGATGTCGCGCGCCGCGCTCGCGCCCGACGTGCCGGTGTTGGCCTTGAGCCCGACCAACCGGCTGCCCGGGCCTACCGCCGCGCCGCTGACGAACGCATTGAGCGTCCCCAATGCCAGGCGCACGACGACCTCGTCCGTGGCGGTCGAGATCTGTCCGCTCGTCGCGGCGCCGAGCTGCGTCAGCGTGTAGGAGCCGTTGTGCGCACGCACGACGCGACCGAAGTGGTAGGAGGGCGTGGCCGATGCGTCGGTCGCCACCTCGACGTAGAACATCTGCCCGCGCTCCGCCACGCCCGCCGGCGCGTCGGCCGAAAAGTACGCGCGCCAGAACGCGTCGGGCGGCGTCGTGGAGAGGTCGCTCACGTGGAAGCGCACCTCGAGCACCGGCGCCGCGCCCTGCACCTGGCAGCGGTAGTCCACCGCGAGCAGGTCGAACGGGTTGTCCTCGGGGACGGGCTGGAGCGACGAGCCCGTGGCGTCGTGGAGGAAGTCCGCGAGCTCGGGCGCGCTCGGGTCGGGAGGGGGGAACGGCAGCGGATCGGCCGGCTCCAGCACGCCCGTGCCGCCGTTCGCCGACGCGTGGAGCGACGGACCCGCGAGCTGGCGGGCGAGGTAGGTGTGGCCGTCGAAGTCGTTGTGGTCGTCGGTGAACGCCACCACGCAGGCGCCGAGCGGGTCGATCGCGACCTGGAAGTAGTCGCAGAGGTTGCGGTTCGGCTGCGGCGTGAGCGGCGTGTCGACGCCGAGTCCGCCGAGCGAGATGTTGCTCGAGTGGACGACGTGGTCGCTCACCTCGGCGCGGTGGAAGTGCGGATCGTTCGCGGTGGCATCGAGCGTGATCGCGGACTGCACACGCCAGTCCGCCGCGTCCTCGTTCGTCGCGTCGCTCGTGCCGAGCCACACCAGCGCGACGCGGTTCGCGCTCCCGGCCTCGAGCCACGGGAACAGCGCCACGTTGCTCTCCGGACCGCTCACCTTGACCGGCGCGCTCCAGTGCGCGCCCTGATCCAGCGAGTGCGCGAGGTAGACGGCCTGGCCATCGCTCCAGGTCGAGTACACGGTGCCGTCGTCGCCCACCTTCACCGGGTCGAAGAGGTTCCCGTGCGACGTCGAGTTGTCCACGGTGGCGGTGGTCCACGTGGCGCCGCTGTCGCCCGAGCGCGACACGAACAGGGCGCTGCCGGAGACGTGCGCCACGTACACCGCGCCGCTCGCGTGGTCGACGTCGATGTAGCCCGGCGTCGTCCCGGTGGGACTCACCAGCGAGGGAGTCCCCCAGGAGACGCCGTGGTCCAGCGACTTCTGCACCCACAGCCCGGTCGCCGGAATGGGAGCGCGATACATCTGGTAGACGAGGGAATCGCCCTGCGCCTCGATCCACTGCCGGTCGTCGGCGGGGACGTCCGCGACCGCGGGCGAGAGCGCGAAGTGGTCGCCCTTGTCGGTGGAGACGGCGGACGAGATGTCCGCCAGGGCCAGGCTGACGATGGTGACGACCGGCAGCGTCGCACCGGAGGCCGGGAACGACGTCGCGATGTCGATGTCGCCGCCGCCGTCCTTGCCGCCCTCCGCGGCGCCCGTGTCGGCCGGCGCGAACGCGTCCGGCTGGCCGAGGTAGGCGGGCGAGCGGAGCTGCGGATCGTACGTCGGGCTCGACGGATCCAGGTCGTAGCGCCAGAGGTCGACGCCCGCCGGCACGCCGCGGATGCCGCCCACGTACGCATTCCCGCGAACATCGACGCGGATGCTGGGCTCGCAGTCGCGTCCCGCGCCGGGGGCCATCACGGTCACGTTCGGGCTGTAGCGCACGTCCGTCGCGGCCGTGAGCGCGTGGCGCGAGGGCGGCGGCGAGACGAACGACAGCGTGCCGTTCACCTGCTCGGGCGACGCGGTCGAGGCGACCACGTGCAGCACGTAGCGGCGCGCGCTCGCCACGACGCCGTTCAGCGACAACGTGAACTCCTCGTGCGTGCCGGGCGGCGATCCGTGCGAGGCGCCCACCGCGGGGCCGCCGAGCCCGTCGCGGAACACGTAGATGTCGAAGTCGTTCGCCGCCACGAGCCAGTCGATCGCGATCCGGAGGTTCTTCCCGGTGTAATCGCCGGCCTGGACGACGACGCCGACCGTGTCGCAGCTCACGTCCTCGGTGCACGTCGAGCCGTCGAGGCCGACGCCGCCGATGAGCGACGAGGTGAACGTTGTGGTGGGCGATGAGGGCGTGACGCTCACACTCTCGGGTGTCGCGGCGCGTGACCGCTGCGCGACGATGAGCGCGGACAGCAGGACCACCGCAAGCGCGGCGTAGGGACGGGACACGGCGACCTCCTCTGGAGCGGGGGCACCTGCGGCCGGCGGATGCCGGCAGCCGTGACGTGGAAAGCGTCGCCGAGCGCGCTTGAGGGCGGCTTGAGCGGCCCGCGTGCGTGGCCCCGGCGATCGCGAAGCCCTCGCCCCGGAACAGATGAGCGCGGCGGGCCGTCAAGGCCCACCGCGCTCTGACGGACCGGGAGGGGGGTGTTCCCTGGCCGCCACAACCCTCGGCACTTCGGCACCAGTCAGTGGATGACGTGCACCGTTGGTTTCGACAGCGCCGAGATTGCCGGAAGGGGCTTGAGCAGGGCTTGAGCGCAGGCGGAGAGGGACTTGAGAAACCTGTTGCGGGAGGCCTGCCCCCGGGCCATCATCCGCTCGGTAAGTGCGCCCGGCCTCCCCCTGCCAGGGCTCGATCCGCCACGACGACCGATCGGGATCCCCCGCCCGCAGGAGTCCAGGCATGGCCCCTCGCTCACGGACCCAGTCCGCCCATGGTGTTCGCCAGCCCCGGCGGCCGCTGAGCCCCACCGAGCTCCGCCACCGCACGGTGAGCAGCATGGTGAGCGCGGCGCTGCTCGCGGTGGCCGGCACCCTGATCTTCGCCTGGGCGCTGCGCCGGACCGAGGATCCCTGGCTCTTCGCCGTGGGGGCGGTGCCCTGGGTCATCGCCCTGTGGCTCTTCGGCGCCGCGGTCTGGAAGTACACGCGTAACTAGCCCGGGTCGCGAACGCCTTTCTGACCTGGCGTCACGCACCCGGTCAGTCGCGGACGACGCGGAACGACAGCGGCCGCTGCAGCCGCTCGAACCCCGATCGGTCTGGATGCTCCATCTGCGCGATCACGCGCTCGAGATTGCGCACCCGGTTCAGCTCCAGGATGAGCGCGCGGTCGGCGGGTGGCCCGCCCACGACCATGATCAGTCGCACGTTGCCGCCGAGCAGGTTCCAGGCGTCGAGCGCCGCGCGCGACGGCGGCCAGCCGGGCAGGAGCACGACCAGCTCGACATCGGTGGGGAACGCCACCTGCTGAAGCGGAGCCAGCGCCGCGAAGTCCGCCGGCCACTCGGGGAGCGCGACGACGATCTGGCGCAGGCCGTTCACCGCGCCCAGGTCGCTGATGTCGGCCGCGTTCGGAAGCCTGCGCATGACCACGTGCGTTCCGAACCCGAGATCCTGCTCGATGAGGATCGGCGCGCAGAGCGCCTCGTCGAGGCTGCCCTGGGCGGTCGAGGCCGGCGGCGCGGCGGGCGGCGGCCCGCTTCCCGAGGGCGGGGTCCCAGCGGCGGCGGGGCCAGGACCCTGGCTGCCGGAGGCGCAGGCGATCGCGGACAACACGAGTACCGAGGCGGCGAGCGTGATGCGACGCAAGGGCATGTGACTCTCCGTGGATTTCGAGCGTTCCCGGCCTGCGGCCGGTAACGGGGTCGGGCGCCGGAAGTCGGCCCCCATCAGGCGATTGACACTGCTTCACCGCCCATGATAGAAAATCCTGCTTCCTGTTCCACCCTCCGGCCTCCCGCCGGGGGTTGGCCGTTCCCCGGTACCCCGGATCGGCCCCTGAACGCACGCTCAAGCTCCGGGACGGAGTCCCGCGAAGAGAGTCGAGTCATTCCAATGTACGCGATCGTCCATATCTCTGGCCTCCAGACCAAGGTCACGCCCGACGAGGTCCTCGACGTTCCACGTCTCGCGGGCGAGCCCGGCGCGAGCCTCAAGTTCGATCACGTGCTGCTGGTCGGCGACGGCGACAAGATCTCGGTGGGCCAGCCGACGGTGAAGGGCGCGAGTGTGTCGGCCGAGATCGTCGACCACCACCGCGGCGAAAAGATCAAGATCTTCAAGTTCAAGCGCCGCCGCGAGTATCGCCGCCGGCGTGGTCACCGCGACGAGCTCACGCGCATCCGCGTGACGGCCATCCAGGGGTAAGCAAGCCATGGCGCACAAGAAGGGCCAGTCCTCGACCAAGAACGGCCGCGACTCCGCGGCCCAGCGGCTGGGCGTGAAGAGGTTCGGCGGCGAGTCCGTGCGTGCCGGCACCATCATCGTCCGCCAGCGCGGCACGGTGGTGTTCCCGGGCCAGAACGTGGGCCGCGGCAAGGACGACACGCTGTTCGCCCTGGTCGATGGCAAAGTGGAGTTCTCCCGCTACGGGCGCTCGGGGAAGCGCGTTCACGTGATGCCGGTGGCGGCCGAGACCAACTAGGAAAGCAGTGCCGCACGCTGCGCCGCCTCCGGTCCCCCCGGCCGAGGCGGCGTTTAGTTTGTGGCCATAGGTCCAACGAAGCGCGGAGGGATGCCGTGAAGAACAAGGTCGCCGTGATCGGGGCCGGCAACGTGGGCGCGAGCGCCGCGCTCTACATCGCCGAGCGAGGCCTCGCCGACGTGACGCTGATCGATCGCCCCGAGATGGAGGGCATGCCGCAGGGGAAGGCGCTGGACATGGAGGAGGCGGCACCGCTCTGGCACAAGGGCGTGCGTATGACCGGAGCCTCCGACCTCTCCGCGGTGAAGGGCTCCGACGTCGTGGTCATGACCGCGGGCTTCCCGCGGAAGCCCGGCATGTCGCGCTCGGATCTCTTGAAGGCCAACGCCGAGATCGTGAAGCCTGCCGCCGAAGCGGTGAAGCAGCACGCGCCGAACGCGATCGTGGTGGTGGTGACGAACCCTCTGGACGTCATGGCCTGGTACTTCGGCCATATCTCCGGCTTCCCGCGCGAGCGCGTGATCGGCATGGCCGGCATCCTCGACAGCGCGCGCTTCCGCGCGTTTCTCTCGCAGGAGCTGGGCATCTCGGGCTCGGACATCCAGGCCATGGTGCTGGGCGGCCACGGCGACTCGATGGTGCCAGTGACGCGCTATACCGTCGCCGGAGGCGTTCCAGTGGAAGAGCTGATCGCGCCCGAGCGCCTGGCGCAGATCGTCCAGCGCACGCGCGATGGCGGCGCCGAGATCGTGAAGCTGCTGAAGACCGGGAGCGCCTACTACGCGCCGGCGATGTCGGCCGTGGAGATGGTCGAAGCGATCCTCCTGGATCAGAAGCGCCTCGTGCCGTGCTCGGTGGGGCTCAAGGGCGAGTATGGCCTCAAAGATCTCTATATCGGCGTGCCGATCATCCTCGGCGGCAAGGGCGTCGAGAAGATCGTGGAGTTGAAGCTCTCCGACGCGGACAAGGCCGCGCTGCACAAGTCCGCGAAGGACGTGGCGGAGATGATCGGGGAGCTGAAGGGCTGAGTTTGGTCTCGAGATGACGACCGAACGCCGCTTCCGAGTGCCTCGGAGGCGGCGTTTCGAGTCGTCGCGCACCCGTCAATGGGCTCTGGCCCGCTTCTCCTGCATGAAACCCGCGCCGAACAGCTTTTCGGCCTCGAGCTGGTTGTGCGCACGGCAGCGGAGCCGCAGATTCGCGACCGACGAGTCGCCGCCGCGAGCGACCGGCACGATGTGGTCCAGCTCGAGGGCCCTTCGTTCCTCGCACCGCACGCCGTCATCGCTCACGTAGGTGCATTGATCTCCATCCCGCGCGCGCACGGCGCGGCGCACGCCGGCGGGCACGTGACGAATGCTCATGGTTGGCCGCGTCGGGCCGGAGCCATCCACGAGCACGAGGCGGAGCTCGAGCTTCTCGAGCAGCGCATCGAGCGCGCGATCCAGGACCGCGGCGAGATCACCGGGTGCGACGGCGCGCCCCAGCAGGTCCTCGGCCCGCCGCAGCTTCTCGCGCGTCTCGGCGGACATCGTGAGCTGCAACGCGAAGCGGCCAGGGGAGAGCGGCGTCGTCCTGCCGGGCGGTGTCTTCGCGGTCGGAGTGATCACGGTCGGTGGAGCGGAGACCGGGGGCGCAACCACATCAGTGTCGTTCAAGTCGCCCTGCGGTTCCGGAGCCGCCCCGCTTGACGACTGCTGGACTTCTACCGTGCCTGGAACCTGTAGTGACAACTCGCTTTCTTCGGCTCGTGCTGGCAGCGCGCGCACTCGGGCTGCGACGTCGGGCTGCGGAAAACGCTCGGCGAGCAGGACCAGGATCTCGTCCTTCGTCTTGTGCTCGGCTGCGGCCAGGAGTTCCTCGGCTTCCTTCGCGCGCAGGTTGCGAAGCGTGGGGGCGAGCAGGGAGACGCCCGTGACATGGAGTCGGCCGTCAGCGATCGCGTCGTACACCGACGGATGCCGTCGCGCGACGCGCGCGGCTCGGATCCGCTTGCTCGCCATGTCCTCGGAGAAGCCCAGCTGCCGGATGCAGTAGTGATACATCGCGGAGTAGCCGGGCACGGCGTAGAGCCGGCGCGAATCGACCTCGGCGATGTGAGCGAGGAGAAGGGCCGTCGTCGCGCGGTCCCTGGCCGTGAGCGCGGTGAGATCGCGCAGGAGCACGTGGTCCTTCACGTGCGTGAGCGAGTAGCCAGTCATGTGTGCCTCCGCGGCATGAACCATCGCGGGGGCGACCGCATCATCGCATGGGAACCTGCCGGATGCGCGTCAAGTCTTGGTGTGCAGGGCCAGCTCGAGATCACCGGGGTCCATCGCGCGATTGTATTCGGAGCAGCGCCAGGCGCGCCCGAGAGTGCCTCGACCCCGCTCGCTCACCCGTGCTACCTTCCAATCCCGTGCCCACGGGAACCGCTGACAACCGCCGCGCCGTACTGGGTGTGATCCCCGCCCGCTACGGCGCGTCTCGTTTCCCGGGCAAGCCCCTCGCCACGCTGTGGGGGAAGCCCATGCTCCAGCACGTCTGGGAGCGCGCGCGCGCCGCGCGTGGCATCGACGAGCTGGTGATCGCCACCGACGACGAACGCATCGCGAGCGTTGCACGCGCCTTCGGCGCGGGAATCGAAATGACTTCCCCGAGCTGCACCAGTGGCACGGATCGCGTCGCGGAAGTGGCGAAGAGAAGGCCGCACGCGCAGGTCGTCCTGAACCTGCAGGGCGACGAGCCGGAGCTCGAGACCGGCGCGGTGACGCGGCTCGTCGAGACGATGCGCGCCGACGACTCGATCGCGATGGGAACGATCGCGCACCACGAGCCCGATCTCGCGGCGATGGCGTCGGAGAACGTGGTGAAAGTCGTGGTCGACGACGCAGGCTTCGCGCTCTACTTCAGCCGTACGGACCTGGCCGGCGCCTCGCGCGGCGGGCCCGCGCTGCGGCACGCGGGCGTGTACGCCTTCCGCCGCGAGCTTCTCCTCCAATTCGCTGACTGGCCGCCGGGGAAGCTCGAGCAGGCCGAGCGTCTCGAGCAGCTGCGCGCCGTCGAGCGCGGCGTGCGCATCAAGGTCGTGCTCGGCGAGCGGCCGTTTGCGGGCGTGGATACGCCGGAGCAGCTCGCGGCGCTGGAGCGGCGCGGACCCCCGGCGGTGAGGGCTGGCTAGGCCGTAAGTGCTGCACAATCCGTTTGTTGCAACAGTCATTTCCACTGGTTTCGAGAGTTCAAGTAGCGTTCGGGGCGCCGCACCTCAAGGAGAAGGGCCATGGCCAAGATCGTCGTCGTGACCGGAGGCGTCGTCTCGTCGCTGGGCAAGGGGATCGCCTCGGCGTCGCTCGGGCTGCTCTTGAAAGCCCGCGGCTTCCGCGTCACCACGCAGAAGCTGGATCCCTACTTGAACATCGACCCGGGCACGATGAGCCCGTTCCAGCACGGTGAAGTCTTCGTCACCGACGACGGCGCGGAGACGGATCTCGACCTCGGGCACTACGAGCGCTTCCTCCACCAGTCGGTGACGCGCAGCCACAACGTCACCGCGGGCCAGATCTACGACTCGATCCTGTCGCGCGAGCGCCGCGGCGACTACCTGGGGCGCACGGTCCAGGTCATTCCCCACGTCACCGACGAGATCAAGCGCCGCATCCACTCGCTGTCGCTCACCACGCAGGCCGACGTGCTCATCGTCGAGATCGGCGGCACGGTGGGCGATATCGAATCACTGCCATTCCTCGAGGCGATGCGCCAGTTGAAGCTCGAGCATCGAAAAGACGTCCTGTTCGTACACGTGACGCTGGTGCCCTTCATCAAGGCCGCGGGCGAGGTGAAGACCAAGCCCACGCAGCACTCGGTGAAGGAACTGCGCGAGATCGGTATCCAGGCGGACATCCTGCTCTGCAGAAGCGAGACGCCACTCACGTCTGACGTGAGAGAAAAGATCGCGCTGTTCTGCAACGTGCCGCCCGAGGCGGTGATCGCCGCCACCGACGTGGGCAGCATCTATGAAGTCCCGGGCGTGTTCCACGACGGCGGGCTCGACGACCTGGTGGTGAGCATGCTCGGGCTGCCCGACAAGAGCGTGCAGCCGCCGGACCTGAACCAGTGGAGCGACTTCGTCCGCCGCGTCACCCGCCCCGAGAAGCAGTGCGAGATCGCCATCGTCGGCAAGTACACGCACGTGCGCGACGCCTACAAGAGCATCATCGAGGCGTTCGTCCACGCCGGTGCTGCGAACCGCGCGCGCGTGAACCTGCGCTGGGTGGAGAGCACCGACGTGGAGGCGCGCGGGGCGGCGGCACTGCTCGCCGACGTGGACGGCATCCTCGTGCCCGGCGGCTTCGGCGAGCGGGGCATCGAGGGCAAGATCGCGGCCGTGCGCCACGCGCGCGAGAAGAGCGTGCCCTACTTCGGCATCTGCCTCGGCATGCAGGTGGCGACGATCGAGTTCGCGCGCGACGTCGTGGGCTGGGCCGACGCCAACTCGAGCGAGTTCGACGTCACGAGCGAGCACAAGGTGATCGACCTGCTGGCGGACCAGGCAGCGGTCACCGAAAAAGGCGGCACGATGCGGCTCGGGGCGTACCGGTGCGCGCTCAAGGAGGGCAGCCTCGCCGCGCGCGCCTACGGCGCACCCGAGGTGAACGAGCGCCACCGCCACCGCTACGAGTGGAACAACCTCTACACGCAGCAGCTCACGGCGCGCGGGATCGTCGTCTCCGGCAAGTGCGTGGGCCGCGAGCTGGTAGAGATCGTGGAGCTGCCCGACCATCCGTGGTTCCTGGCGGTGCAGTTCCATCCCGAGCTGCGGAGCCGGCCGCACGATCCGCACCCGCTGTTCCGCGACTTCGTGCGCGCGGCGCTCGATCGCCGGCTCGCCCGGCTCGGCAACAACGACTTCGCGCCGCCGGCCGCCGAGCCGGCAGGAACGCCCGCCGGGGCGAGGCGCGCATGAACCCGTTCTCGATCGGCAACGCGCGCGTGGGCGGCCCCGAGCTGCTGATCGTGGCCGGCCCGTGCGTGGTGGAGAGCGCGGAGATGTGCCTGACCGTGGCGACGAGGCTCAAGGAGATCACCGCCTCGCGCGGGCTGCCGTTCGTGTTCAAGGCGTCGTACCGCAAGGCGAACCGCTCGAGCGGCGGCTCGTTCTCGAGCCTGCCCGGCCACCAGGGCCTGGACGCGCTCGCGCGCGTGAAGCAGGAAGTGGGCGTGCCCGTGATCACCGACGTGCACGAGGAGAGCGAGGTCCCCGCGGTGGCGGAGATCGTCGATGCGCTCCAGATCCCGGCGTTCCTGTGCCGGCAGACCTCGCTGCTCCAGGCCGCCGCGCGCACGGGGCGTGCCGTGAACGTGAAGAAGGGGCAGTTCCTGGCCCCGGCCGACATGCAGAACGCGATCGACAAGATCACCGCCGCCGGCGGCGAGCACGTGATGCTCACCGAGCGTGGCACCACGTTCGGCTACGGCGACCTGGTCGTGGACATGCGCGGCCTGGTCACGATGCGCGAGCTGGGCTGGCCGGTGCTGTTCGACGCCACGCACAGCCTGCAGAAGCCGGGTGGCGTGGAGACGGGCGGCGAGCGCAAGTTCGCGTTCCCGTTGATGCGCGCCGCGGTGGCATGCGGCGTGGACGGGCTCTTCTTCGAGACGCATCCCGATCCCGATCGCGCGCTGTCCGATGCCGCGACGCAGCTGCCGCTCGCGCGCGCGGCGGCGTTCATCGACGAGGCCCTGCGCGTGCGCGAGGCGGTGCAGGAGGCCCCGAGTGGCGTCCGGCGCACCTGATGGACCACCGATCCGCGTCCTGTTCCTGGACGTCGACGGCACGCTCACGGATGGCATCATCGGCTTCACGCGCGAGGGCGACTCGCGCAACTTCTGGGTGCGCGACGGGATCGCGCTCGAGTGGGCCCGCGACCTGGGCGTGCGCCCGGTGGTGATCAGCGGCCGCGCCTCGCTCGCGGTGGAGGCGCGCATGCACGACCTGCGCCTCGAACACTTCCTCGGCATCCGCGACAAGGTCGCGTGCGCGGAGCAGGTGTTGACGCGGGAGGTCGCGCGCTGGGAGGAGTGCGCCATGGTGGGCGACGACCTTCCCGACGTGCCGCTCTTGAAGCGCGTGGGCTGGCCGATCGCCGTCGCCGATGCGACGCCGGAGGTGAAGCGCGTGGCGCGCACCGTAACCGACGCGCGCGCCGGGCACGGGGCGGTGCGGGAGGCGGTGGAGCGCGTGTTGCGGCACAATGGCACCTGGCAGCGCGTGCTCGAGCGCTACGGCGCGGCGTGAGCGGGGAGGTTCGTTGGCCAAGGGTGAGAAGGCGGGTATCGCGATGAAGCGTGATCCATTGGATCTCGCTCGCGAAGTCATCCGCACCGAGGCGCAGGCGCTCGCCGGTCTCGAGGGCAGGCTCGGTCCCGCGTTCACGAAGGCCGTCGAGACCATCGCCGGCTGCCGCGGGAAGCTCGTGGTCTCGGGCGTGGGGAAGAGCGGGCTCATCGGCCAGAAGATCGCCGCCACACTCACGAGCACCGGTACGCCCGCCGTGTTCCTGCACCCGGCCGACGCGCTCCACGGCGACGCCGGGCTCTTCACCCGTGGAGACGTGGCGCTGTTCATCTCCAAGAGCGGGGCGAGCGACGAGCTGCTGGCGCTCACGCCCTATGTCGACCGGCTGGCGATCCCGCTGGTCTCGATCGTGGTGCAGGCCGGCTCGCCGCTCGCACAGCGCAGCGCCGCCGCGATCGTGCTCGGGCCCTTCGCCGAGGCGTGTCCCATGGACCTCACGCCCACGACCAGCATCACGCTCACGCAGGTGGTCGGGGATTGCCTCGCGGTGGCGCTCATGGAACATCGCGGCTTCAAGCCCGAAGACTTCCGCTTCCTGCACCCGGGCGGCGTCATCGGCCGCGCCGCGTCACGGCCGGTGAGCGAGCTGATGCATTCTGGCGAGGCGCTGCCGCGCGTGGCCGAAGACACGAAGCTCCGTGACGTGATGCTCGAGATCATGGCCAAGCGCCTCGGCATCACCACCGTGCTCGCGAAGGACGGCGCGCTCGCCGGGGTGGTGAGCGACGGCGACTTCAAGCGCATCCTTCTCAAGCAGTCTGACCCCTGGGGTCTGACTGCCAGTGAGGTGATGTCGCGCACGCCGTCGACGATCACGCCCGACGCGCTGGTGGCGAGCGCGGTGCGACTGATGGAGGACCGCCCCGCGGGCCCGATCACCGCGCTGGTCGTGATCGACGCGAAGAACCGCCCGCTCGGGGTCCTGCACCTGCACGACTGCCTGCGAGCGGGGTGACGTCGCCTCAGTTCGTCCCGGCGTTCAGCTTCGCGATCTTGCGCTTGATACCGCTGATCGTGCCCTCGGAGCGCTGCCCATCGGGCATCGCCTCGGCCTTGGCGAGCGCATCGTTCAACGTCTTCTCCGCAGCGCTCTTGTCGCCCATGCCGAGCTGGATGTCGGCGCGCGTGTTCAAGACCAGGAACTGCCGCGGGCCGTACGCGCGGGCGAGCGCCTGGTCGGAGGCGGCGAGCGCCTCGCGCCACTGCTTCATCTCCTTGTAGACCGAGGCCAGGCGCTGGCAGGGGTTGTAGTCGTCGGGGAAATCCTTCCGCGACTGCTCGAGCATCGGGATCGCCGCCTCGGGCCGGCCGAGTGCGATGTAGAGCGCGACGCGGTGCGAGTCGTAGACCGCGCGCTGCTCGGCGGACTTCGCGTTCGCGGCCTCCTTCTCCAGCATCGCCACGTGCTCCTCCTGGAGCGCCTTCATCCCGGTCGAGTCCTTGGCGGCGTCGCGCGCGTCCTCGAGCGAGAAGTAGATCCCGGAGCGGTCGTCGCCCACGAGCGGCAGCGACGGATCGTCCAGCACCTCGCGGCAGGCGGACTCGTAGCGGGCGAGCCAGTCCCGGCGTCGGGGCATCGAGTCGGGGAGCGCGACCGCGGCGCTCAATGCATAGCTCGCCACGTTCGCGCCGCTCATCGTGCCCTGCAAGCGCGGCCACATGGCGTCGGCGGCGCGGCACGTGGCCTCGTTCGAATCCGCCTCGCTGTAGGCGGACATGAGCGACTCCACGGCACGGCCGTACGCGGGCCAGTTCGCGGGCGCGAGGGCGAGCGCACGCGAGTACTGCGTGCACGCGTCGGCGAACTTCTCCGCCCCGTAGGCGCGGTCCGCGGCGATCAACGCCTCGAGCGCCGGCCCCTTGGCTCCGCCTTTCACCGCCAACTCGCCGTCGTCGAACAGTCGCTCCAACTGCGCGACCGACGCGCCGCCCAGCCAGCGGATGGCGACGTGCCCGTCGGAGGGATCGACCACGTAGAGCGTGGGGAAGGCGGTGATGCCGATCTGCTTCCTGGCCGGCGCGTTCTTCGCCTTCTCCATGTCGAGGCTGAGCCAGACGAACCGTCCGGCGTGCCGCGTGAGGGCTTTATCGGTCCACGTGTAGGCCCTCATCGACCGGCACGTGTGTCACCAGGGGGCCCAGCCCTCGATGAACACGGGGAGCTTTCGCTCCTTGGCGAGTGCCAGCGCGCGCCCGAAATCGTCCTCGATGAACGGCACCACCGGCTTCCACGCGGAGGCGCTCTTCGCGGGCGCGGCCTTGGTGGCGGTGGCGGTGGTCGACGCCGCGGCCGTCCCGGTCAAGACACCGAAGGCGACGCCGAGTGCCAAGAGGTGCAGGCTACGCATGGCGCGATGCTAGCAGGTCAGTGCCCGGCGCGCAGCCTCGCATCCAGGCGAGCCGCGGACGCCATGAGGACGGGCTCTCCGGGCTCCAGCTCGAGCCCGCGCTCCAGGCAGACCCGGGCATCGGCGACGTAGCCGCACTGCTCGAAGATGCGCGAGCGGATGAGCCACAACGCCGACAGCTCCCGCGGTCTGCCCTCGAGGTCGATGGCGCGCTGGATCTCGGCGAGCGCCTCGTCGCGCATGCGGGCGCGGTCCTGGCTCCGGGCGACCGCGAAGCGCACGCCGTGGCCCGAGAAGCCCATCTGCAGGGTGGCGTTGTGGAGCGCCTTCGCCAGCTCCGCGTGGAGCCCGCTCACATCGGGCTCGCCTTCCGCCGCCGAGCGGAAGAACGGCACGCTGCGCGCGTGTTCGCCCTGGCGCTGGAGCGCGACCGCGCGCGCGAAGTCGGCCTGCGGCACGCCCGAGGGCCGTTCGGCCGCGGGCGGCGAGGGGCCACCCGGCGCGCACGAGGCGACGAGCAGCAGGCCTGCGGCCAGGATCACTCGGCCCTGCACGTGACCTCCACCTGGCCGCGCCCGGGTGCCACGAGCAATCGATACGTGTCTTTTCGTCGCACGCCGTCCGGCACCCCGTCCACGACCATGTCGGGCGGGAGGGTCAGCTCCGTCCATACCGGCACGGGCGTCCACCTCCACGATGCGCGCGCGCCGTCGAGATGGAACGCGAGGTCCACGACGCCCCAGCGTGTCGGTGCGCGCTCGAGGCTCGCGCCCGCCTTCCACCACTCGCCCAGGGTTCCCAGCGTGAGACGGAGCGTGTCGCCGAGCGCGTCGAATGCCAGTCCCTGTCGCAGCAACACGAGCAGCGCCGCTGCCGCGGTCGCGTGCGGCGGGAGGTTGCCGCCGAACCCGTGCGTCGACCAGCTGAAGAGCTCCGGCAGGCCCCCGGTGCCGGTGCGTGCGGCGAGGCAGGAGCCGAGCGCCTTCCGCCACGCCGGAGCGCGGCCCACCAGCAGCGCATCCACGGCGAGGTCGGAGCCGAGATAGAGGTGGACCGTGTCCTGCGTCGCGTACGTGGCGAGGCCGCTGGCCTCCGCCACGCGCGAGAGGTTCGAGAGCAGCCCGGCGTGCCCGGCCCCGGCGAGCGAGATCGCACCCGTGGGCACGAGCGCCGCGTAGTTCCCCCAGTCACGCGCGGGACCGCTCCAGCACGCGGGGATCATGCCGCGCTCGCGGGCGATGCGCGCGCTCAGCACGTCCGCGTACGCGTCCGCCGAGCGGCGGATCGAGTCCGCGCTCGCACGCGCGCCGGCTCGCTCCAGGAGCGTCGCTGCCGAGCGGTAGCCGGCGAGCGTCCACGCGTCGGTGCCGAACAGGTAGCCGGCGGTGAGCTCGTTGTCGCGTGGATCCGCCGGCGGCATGAGCCCCGCGTACGCGGGAACGCGCTCGCGCACGAGCGAGCGCTCGCGCTCGCACCAGCGCCACGCCCGCACCAGCATGCTCGCGGTCGAGTCGGGGATCGCTGTGCCGGTGCCACGCGAGAACACCTCGGCCTGCGCCCACATCGCCTGGCCGGTGCCATCGAGCTGCCCGGGCTGGCTCATGAGGTCGCCTGCCGCGCTCTGGAATCCAGCGAGGTCGGCGGCGATCGCGGACGCCGGTGCGGCGAGTCCCCATTGCGAGAGCGCGCTCGCCTGTCGGGCGGCGTCGCGGATCCAGGTGTCCCGGTACTGGAACGGATTGCCGATCCCGCGGAGTGCCAAGCCGTCCCGCTCCGTGCAGCCCACGAGTGCCAGGAGGGCTTCGTCCACCGCCTGCTCGAGCGCGGGATCGCCAACGGCGAGCCGCGTCGAGCCGGCGAGCGTGTTCGCCCACTCCTGCTCTGCGGCCGCGAGCTGTGCCGCGTGCGGCTGGCGTGCAAGTTCGCCGAGGCGGGCCGCGA
>Ga0207670_10000316_pt1 | contig 28993 bp, 23 predicted proteins | sample KBSS23HmetaG_FD_184339 | JGI IMG/M metagenome (GOLD analysis project Ga0207670, IMG submission 184339) | Switchgrass rhizosphere microbial communities from Kellogg Biological Station, Michigan, USA - KBS S2-3H metaG (SPAdes) (version 2) | ecosystem: Host-associated > Plants > Roots >... | reverse complement strand
ACTCCACCGGCAGATCGCCATTGTCGGCGCGCAGGTGCTGCCAATCTTTCGGCTTGAGCGACGCGATCAGTTCCCTGCGCGTCTTCACCTTCAGTGGTTTGCCAGAGTAGATCTTACCCATGCGCTGGAGGTTCTTTTCCGAGATCGCGCCGGAGAACATGAGCAACGGCCAGGTGAAGTTTGGACCATTCAGACGGCGCAGCTTGTAAAGCCACATTCCGACCGAGCCGAGGCGCCACGCCATCGGTCCCCACCAACTGTACTGCCCCGGTCTCAAATTCATCTTCCAGCACTTCATCATGAGCTGCCACTGCAACGGCGTTAACTGCTTCGTCTGCGTGACGCCCGTTTCCTTTTCCATGCGCGTGTCGTGCAACGGTGTAAAGATCGACGGGACCAGAAAAGCGAATAAGCCGCGCCGCTCCATCTCGTAAACGAGATCGATGGTCGCCATAGTGTCTTCGTCGGTTTCGCCGGGATTGCCGATGATCAACGTCATGGCCGGAAACCAGTTATTCTCGTTGAGCACGCGCAGTCCTTCGAGCACGACGCTGGGCCAGTCTTCGATCGAAAACGGCACGCCCTTGCTCGACATGATCTGCTTGGCCATGCGCACGGAGCCGGTCTCGAGGCCGATCAACGGCGCCAGCGCTTTCTTTTGCGGATGACTGCTCAGGTACGGAAAGTGGATCGGGCTCTTCGGCAGCAGCAGATCCGAGAGTTGTTTGATGAGCAGCGGATCGACGACTGCCGGCGCGATGGTGCAGTGACTCAACACGTGCTGCTCGACGCCGGGTGTATTCACGATGTCGGAATAAAGATCGACGAGCGCTTCGCGGTTCGGAAAGTAAAACGGCGTGTCTGTGTGTACTTGCCCCCAGATAAACATGTCTTCGGTGGCAAGCGAAATCTGTTTGTTGCCGTTTCGGACGTTCGCGCGAACCGCTTCCATGATCTTGTCTTTGGGAAGATCGATCTGCGGATTCAGATCCGGGACACAAAACTTGCAACGACGCCCACAGCCGGTCGTCATCTCGACCACTCCGAACGTTGTGCGCGTGTCGGGAAAGAGGATCGCGTCTCGTTCGACCGGATGCCTGACTTCAAGCTGGCGCGGCAGTTCCTCTCCCTGGATCGCCTTTCTGAAAAGCTCCAGGGTCTCGACTGACTCACTGCGTCCTTCTACGACGCAATCGATGCTCAGCTCTTCGTAAGTATTTGTCTGGATGATCTGCCAGCCGCCTGACCCACCGACGATGACTTTGAAATTCTCTCGAAACGGGCTGGCTTTGATTTTGGCGAACAAGTCTCGCGCGTAATGAGAGTTGATGGGCATCCTCGAAGAGCCGAAGATCGACGTGTAAACCCCGGCCGCGAACGTTACGCCCAGCGGATTGTGCGTCGAAACAGCGATGACCCGTGTGCGTGGCCCGACAAACTTGTGCAGGTCGTCCGGGTAACACGCCACCACGTCGTCATTGCGATATTCACGCAGCAGCGACTTCTCGACGAGCCTGACGCCGGCGGGCATGTAGAGCGCCGAACCGTCAGGATTGTGCTCGACCTCGCGCCACTTCGGATACTTTCTATTGATGACGCCTTCCATCCAGATCGGCAACGAAGCCAGTGCCATCTGAATGAAGTAGCCGGCGTGATCGATTGCTTCCGTAAGTGGCGCGGTCAACACAATCAGGCGCCCACCATCGGCGGGTGGTTCGGGGGTGACTTGTGTTTCGCGTGTGCCGTTTTTTGAGTGCTTAGCGGGGGTCCTATTCATATTGGGTGGATACACTAATGAAAACTAATGAGGTTTACAAGTACAAAGAATTAGAGGTCTGTAGCGGCGATGGCTTCGATCTCGATTAAGAAGTCGTAATGAAGCTTGCCACATGGGATAACAGCGCGAGCGGGGCGATTCTCCCCAAGCACTCTTGAATAGACTTTGTTGACTGCTTCCCAGAGACCGATGTCGGCAATAGAAATGTTCATTTTGAGGACGCGGTCCCAGTCACTGCCCGCGGCCTTGAGAATTGCGTGAACGTTGCTGAGCGCTAGTTCAGTCTGTTCCTCGATTGGCCCCATCTTCTTCTCGCCGGTTTTGGGATCGATCGACAGTTGCCCGGCGACGAATACGAGGCCGTTGTAAACAGTCGCTTGCGAATAGTGTCCACCGGGTTGCGGAGCGTCGGGAGTGTTGATTCTTTTGATTTCCATAAGGGCCACAAAAAAGCACAAAAGGCACAAAAAAGTAAAGCAGGCTAACCCGGAAAGCCAGGCTCTTCGGTGACTCGCTTCGCCTGCTGGAAGTGTCTCTGTTCGTGGACTACGATGAGGCGGTACGCATCCATCAGGCTATAAATGACTACCCCCGCGACCGGTGAAGTGATGACGATTTTCTCCAGGTCGAGATGTTCAGTGGACTTCATCTTATCGACGATCTGCTTTTGCTGTGCGACGAAGTCATTGATAACCGAAGCACTGATTTCGCTCTGCGCCGGTTGAAAACGCTTTGGCGCCTTGACCTTCCGAGTTGACGCCGGATCCATGGACTTGACGAGCAACTTACCCATCAATCCCGGCAATACCGGCATGCTTTGCCAAAACGTCCGCCGGTATCCGGCGAGCACGTTGTCGATGATTGGTAAATAACCTTTATTACTGGTGAGCAGATGATCGAAGCATTGCGCAACGCTCCAACGCTCCGCGGATGGTTTCCAGTTGAGTTGTGAAGGAGTTAGGTGACCGAAAGTAGATCTTGCTTCGTTAGCGACGTTGTTCGCCGCGTCTATCACAGCACGCAAATCCATGACCTTATTTTAGCCACAGATGACACGGATAAAAAATCCGGATCTTGTCCGTGTTCATCTGTGGCTTAAATTACTTGATCAGCTTCCTGTAACACCGGCAAGCGATGCCGCGCTGAGCTTCGTGTCAGCGTGTTGCCACGCCTTCTCGAATTCACCCTGGACTGACTTCGCCGCCCCATCCTTTCCCTGCTTTCGCAAACTCTCGGCGAGTCCGAACAGCGCGCGTCCGTTGCGCGGCCGTCGCAGGATCTCGTCACGAAATACTTTCTCCGCAGCCGCGTTGTCGCCTTGCAGCAGCAACACGCCACCGAGTACTTCGCGAACCGGAAGATCCCAGTCTGCTGGTTCGGCGTAGTAGGTTGCATCTTCAGCGGCGATCGCCTTCTTCAGTAGATCGATGCCGGCTTGTTTATCTCCGCGAGCGAGTGCGATCCTGGCTTCGAGCTCGATCTCACCGACTTTCGTCACGTCTGCTGCCGCGTTATTGAACACTCGCACTTCCGGCGTCAGCGTCTGATTGACTGCCCGCAGCGCAGCCAGTTCTGCTTCAGCCTGCGTCGTGTGTTTTGAAGCGGCGTAAGCGCTGCCACGAGCGAAGTGCCAGAACGCGGTCACGATCTTTAGTGACGGATCGGGTTTCGGCTCTTTCAGGATCTCATCCCACTTGCCAAAACGCGTCATCGACACAAGCGGATACGGAGCAAACATTTCCAGCATCGGCATCGCTTTGAGAAGTGGCTTCACATTGCCTTCGAGGTCGCGCGCGTTTTTGATCGAGTCAGCATAACGTCCGTTCATCGCGCTTGCTGCCGCCAGGAAGTGGACGTTGTGGTTGTAGTACATCGCGGGATAGAGGCCGTTGTTGCCACTCTTCGTGATGTACGCGCGATCGACGGCGATCGCGTCTACGTTTGATTTCGCCGCCGCGAAGTAATCGCCGGTGCGAATATAAACGTGCGACGGCATGTGGACGAGATGACCTGCGTTCGGCGCGATTTTTCCGAGCCGATCGGCGCTCGGCAGTGCGCGCTCGGCATTCGTCGAAGCTTCGACAGCGTGAATGTAGTAGTGATTCGCGCCGCTATGATTTGGATTGCGACGCAACACACCTTCGAGTACTGCCACTATCTCGAGCGTGTCTTCCGCCGGCTTGCCGTCGAGCGTCCAAAGGTGCCACGGATGCAGGTTCATCATGCTCTCGGCATAGAGCGTGGCGGCGTCGAGATCGTCGGGATAGTTTTTCGCCAGCTCGCCCATGGCGTTCTTGTAGTCGACTTCGAGCTTGCGTTGGTCAGCCTGAAGTTCTTTCGAGTAACGCTTCGATAGCGCGTTGATGTAAGCACGATCGTGCTCCGACGCCTTCGGCGCGAGCTCGATTGCCTTTTGCAGACTGGCATAGGCTTCGAGCAGTGCCGGGCCGCCCGCTGGCACGTTGTAATTCGAACCCATGGCGAGGGCGACGCCCCAGTAAGCCATGGCGAGTTGGGGATCGAGCTGGGCGGCTTGTTTGAACGACTTTACCGCCTCCTCATGGTTAAAACCGTAGAGGTACGCGAGTCCCTGATTGAAAAATTTCTGGGCTTCCGGATTGTTAGTTGTTACCGGATGATCGATGTCGCCGAGTCCGGCTTCCAGGGCCACGGGCGCCGTGGTTTTAGCTGGAGCATGGCTGCTGTGTTGACCATAAATTGCGATGGGAAAGAGCAGCAGAATCGCAAAGAATAGGTGCCTCATATCAAATCTCCTGCGCCGGCAAACCATGCCGGCAATGGCTGTCACGATTAGATTGTTCCAAATGTCTAACGCGCAATGGTGCCTTGAATTGGGTCAGTTATGGGTTCCATACTTCAATTGCATCACTTTTGCTTTGCCTTTTGCGTAAACGGTAACGATGAACAGATCGTCAAACTTTTGCTCGTCGACGGTCACAGCGGTGTCGCCGCCGAGCATTCGGACCACGTCGGGAATCCAGTTGCTGTGACCGATGACGAGCACGCTCTCGCCCGGTCGTTGCAGGATCTTGTTAATTAGTTCCGCGGTGGATTCTTCCGAGATGAGTCGCAGGTTTGATGGATTCGGTTTGAGCGTGAGCGATGTCACGGTTGCGCCGGATTTGGCGACCAGTGGCTCGGCGGTCAGCTTTGTCCTGGCAAACTGCGACGTGAAAATGGCCTTGATGTTCGCTCCACCAAGAACGCGCGCCAGTTCCTGAGACCGCGCCACGCCTTCTTTCTTCAACGGCGGATCCTGTTTCGGCTCATCTTCTTTCTCAGCGTGACGAACAACAAAGACGGTAATCGGTTTGAACTCTTCCTGCGCGATTGCAGTCTGACAAAACACCGCGAGCAAGATGAGTAACGTGACGAGAATTAAAGTTTTCCTGTGCATCTATTGGTTTTCTGCCTTTTGTTTAACCGCGTAAATCTGTGGCTAATTCTTTTCGCATCGGCACGAGCTCGAGTTTTACTCCTTCGCGCAGCTCCAGCTCAAAATCGCCGGTTGCCGAAAATCCACACGACTTATAAAACTCGATTCCCGGAAGCGTCGCCATCAACTCAAGAGCACGAAACCCATCGGCCTGCGCCTCGCTCTCGCATCTTGCCAGGATGGCACGCGCGATCCCTTTGCGTGCCTGACCGGGGTGAATAAAGAACGCGCGAATCTTTGCCGGCTCAGACGCCGGATCGAGATAACCGGCGTCTCGCGACGAAAACTGATCGCCGCCGAAAAGAGTCTTCCTCTTACTCCAGCCGCCACAGCCTACTAACACTCCCTCGCTCTCCGCTACGAGGTAAGTGCCATCTTCGATCAGATCGGTATCGACACCAAACACCGTCGCGATCGCGGTCTCGATTTGCGTGTCGTCGTAGTGCTCGCGACTAAGATAACGCGCTGACTCCGCGATCAACTCCTTGATCGGCTCACGATCCTCCATGGTTGCGCGACGAATAATCACTTACTTCACCAATTGTTCGACAATCTCTCTGGCGGCGTTGGGGCGACCCATGCGCAGTGCGTTTGCCTGCATCGACTTGAACCGATCCGGATCGCTTAGCAGTCGTTCAAGCTTATAAGACAGCGTTGGCAGGTTGTTGCAACGGATCGCGACGGCGCCTTCGAGCAAATGATCCGAATTGCGCTCCTCCTGGCCGGGTATCGGGTTGACGATCACGAACACCAATCCCTTCGCCAACGCTTCCGACGTTGTTAGACCACCAGGCTTACCGAGCACAAGATCCGAAGCGGTCATCAGCTCGTCCATCTCTTTCGTATAGCCAAACGGTTTCAGAATTACCGTCGCATCGGGTTTGGTTCGCGCTGCCAGTTTGGTCAAACGCTGCTTTAACTCTTCATTGCGGCCGCATATCGCAACGATCTGCGCTCGATGTTGCAACGGAAGCAACGAATGGACGAGGGCATCGACTGACCCGACACCGAATCCGCCCGCGGAGAGCAGTATCGTGATTCGATCCGGCGCCAGCCCGTGCTTGACGCGCATCTGCTGTTTGTCTTTCTGAATCGCAAAAACCGGGTCGATCGGAATGCCGCTGACGGTTATCTTCGCGGCGGGTATGCCTAGTGCTTCCAGATAGACGCGCGCTTCCTCGAGCGCGACGAAGTAACGCTCGTAGTGATGCACCAGCCACATTGCGTGCACGTCGAAATCGGTAACGATGATCACCTGCCGGCTTGCAAGCCGCTCTTTCGCTTTCAGCCACGATACGATCTCGGCAGGAAGGAAATGAGTGCAAACGATCAGGTCGGGTTGATATTCGCGGAGCAGCTTAACGAACGGGCGCGTGTTGAGTTTGTCGAGCGCGAGACGGCGTCGTTCGTTCTTCCAGGGCTTGTCGAGTTTGTCGTAAACCCAGCCCGGCACCTCGGGCATTTTGTTGACGAGGTCGATGTAGGCTTTTGAGTAGAGATGGCGAAAGAGCTTGTTGGTGTAGTTGAGCACGTCGACGTGCTGCACTTCCCTGCTCTCACCATCGTCGAGCTGTTTGAAAGCCTTCTCGATGGCCTCAGCCGCACGCACGTGCCCCGCACCAGCGGAGGCCGACAGGAGGAGAACTTTTTTCAACATCTGGGGCTATGTTTCGATAATAACGCTGAAAGCGTTCGCTAATGTCAGCCCAGGGTTGGAGCGCAGCGACAACCCTGGGTCTCAAATAATGAAAAGCAATTTAACCCTGAAAGGGTTCTATCGATTTCAAAACCTCTCTTACCTTTTAACCCTTTCAGGGTTGGAGCGAGTTTTGAATTTACTACCCAGGGTTTTCGCTGCGCTCCAACCCTGGGCTTACATTGGCCAACGCCTTCGGCGTTAAGGAACCCTGGCTAAGTTGACCAGGCCTTCGGCGTTAAGGAACTACGGCCGCGTTGGTCGCGCCGGCGATGTCGTCGGTCGCGCCGCAGGCGACGTTGTTGGTCTTGCCGGCGCCGGTGCTACTGTCGCAGGATGCGTCCGGTTGTAATCGGCGATGAAATCTTTGGTGATGTCCAGACTACTCGCAGCGTAGATGATCGGAACGCGGTTCGCATCGATCAACAGCGAGATGCCTTTTGACTGAGCATACGCCGTCAGTGCGTTGCCGATATCCTGCTGCAACGGATCGATCGCTGCCATAGACTCTCTCTGATAACTTGTCTGCGCGTCTTCGGCTTTACGTTTGATCTCTATCTCCAGTCGATTTGCATCCTCGACCTGTTTTGCAGTCGTGGCTGCGTCCTGTATTGCGCGTTTCTTTTGCAGGTCGGCCTTCATTGTATTCAGGCGCTCGCGCATGACGCGGAGCTCGGCGCGCAACGGCGTGAACTTCGCTTCGATCTGTTGCATTGCCGCCATCACGCGCGCAATACCGTTTTTCTCGTCGCTGAACGCAGACGAATCGATAACGGCGATATTCGCTGGAGTAGCCGCCGGTCGGGTTTGCGTTTGTGCCAGGATCGTAACCGCCGCAAACGCAACTGCGGCTATAGCTATCAGAAATACTTTCATTGCTTTCTGCTCCTTAATAGTTTCCGTAACCCGTCGGGGCTTAGCCCTGGTGTTGCAGAGTGAATTTACCACCCTTCTCGATGCGCAGCATGTAGACGGGTACTTGCGCGTTGCGTTTTGCATCGAGAGTAATCTTTCCAGTTACGCCGGGGAAGTCTTTCGTTTGCGCCAGTGCGTCTCTGACGGCGTAACTCTCCGTTGACTGCGCGCGCTTGAAAGCTGCGAAGAGCATGCGAGCCGCGTCGTATGCAGTGGCTGCGCCTGCGTCGGGGTCGACACCATACCTCGCGCGATACTCGGCGACAAACTTCTTCACCAGCGGATCGTCACTGCCGGCCCAGAAGTGATTTGCAAAATAGACACCCTCGAAGACGTCGCTGCCGTCCTTCATCAGATCCGGTGAGTCCCAACCATCACTGCCGATGAGGATCGTTTTGATCTTCGCGCGTTTGACTTCACGCGCAACGAGTGGTGCTGTCGTATAGAATCCGGGCGCGAAGATGATATCAGGTGTGGCGGTCTTGATCGCCTGCATCTGCGTGCTCAGATCGGTTGCGTTTGCTTCATACTGCTGTTGGCGAACGATCTGTCCGCCAAGTTTCCTGAACGATTCAGCAAAGTACCCGGCCAACACCACGGCATAGTCATTCTTGTCATCCAGAATAATCGCCGCCGTCTTTGCCTTTAAGTTGTCACTTGCGAACCTGGCAATCGCTTCGCCTTCAGTCGAGCTTACGAAGCAGGCGCGAAAGATGTAGTCGCCCAGCATGGTGAGCTCCGGTCTTACTGAAGCTGAAGAGATCATCACGATCTTATTCTGCTGCGCGATCGGCGCGGCCATCATGGCCCTGGTGCTTACCGGCTCGGCGAGTAGGGCTTTTACTTCATGCCCTTTGATCAGGTGCTTGACGACGGTGGGTACTTCCTGTGTGTTCGAACGATCGTCTTCGATCTCGACGGCGACTTTTTGACCCTTGATCCCGCCACTGGCATTTATCTCTTCCGTGGCAAGCTTGATCGCATTTGCAGCGGAGATTCCGTACGCCGCTGTGGAGCCGGTCAGAGATAGGAAGGCGCCAATCTTGAGATCCGTCGGTTGACACGCCAGCAGCGAGAGCAGCAAGAGCCCCAGTAGAAACACGCGAATCTTAGTCATGGCCGGGTATTAAACCGAAGCGCAGCAGCGGGGGCAAGCCCCTCTTCCTGACTTGTTATAAGTTTGGGTTTGTTAAGTTGGGAAAATTATATCTTTGGGAGTTTTACAAATCTGAGGGAAGAACAAGTCAGGAAGAGGGGCTTGCCCCCGCCGTTGCCCGCGTATGGCCCACTTTTCTTGGCCTTTTTAGCAGAACTGTGGTAATTTGCATCAGCTTCATGCCTCCGTCGCCCAGGAATACCAGCGACTAAAGTACTGCACCCGAGATGGCCCTCGCGTGTGTCTGATGGACTTCTGAATGGGGAGAAAACCAAGATGCGTCTCAGGATTATTGTTCTGGCAGTAGCAGTGCTGCTCTTCGTTGCGGTGATAACTGTTCCTCAGATTATCGAGGCTAAACGTGCCAACTCGTCCGCGGCTGCGTCCACCACAAACGCATTCGCGCAAGGACGAAAACAGGAAGTTACAGTCGGTGAGTCTATCCGCAACGACACCTCGCCGCCCTTGCGGGAAATGCCGCAGAAGCCGGTTTTCAAACCCAAAAGAGAAGCAAACGAGAACCCGAAGGTTCCACACTTCCACAAAGACGCTCCCGATCGCGTGGTCCAAAAGACTATCGCCGCTGACGAGTTCACCAGCGCCAACATGCCGACGGCGGATATGAACTTCAATGGCATGGCATTCCCCGGCGTCTCCTGCAACTGCGCGCCGCCCGATACCAACGGCGAAGTCGGAGCGACGCAGTACGTTCAGAGCGTGAACGAAGGTTTTCAGGTCTTTGACAAGACGACCGGCGCCTCTGTGCTTGGACCATCAGGCATCGAAACTGTTTGGGGCGGGTTCGGTGGTGTTTGTGAATTCAATGGCCGGGGCGACCCGGTGGTGCTTTACGATCAGCTCGCGGATCGCTGGGTCATCTCGCAGTTCGCCGGCGCTTCAGTACCGACCGATGAGTGCGTGGCAGTTTCCACTACTGGCGACGCCACCGGTTCCTATCATCGTTACGACTTTCACCTTGGTTCAAACTTCTTCGATTACCCGCACCTGGGCGTCTGGCCTGATGGTTACTACATGAGCATGAACGTGTTCAACTCGTCGGGCACGTCATTCCTTGGACCGCAACCTTTTGCTTTCGATCGCGCCAAGATGCTCTCGGGTCTGCCGGCGACGTTCATCACGACCGGTATCACTGGGGGAGCACTGGAAGAGACTTACTTGCCGGCGGATCTTGACGGTTCGACTCCGCCACCCGCCGGAGCTCCGGCAACGTTTATTCAGTGGCCTGGTGGCGGCGCTTACAGGCTCTTTCACTTCCACGCCGATTTCGCGACGCCGGCGAATTCGACTTTTACGCTTTTCGCCAGTCCGCCGGCGGCTGGCTTTACGCAACTCTGTGCACTGACACGATCGTGTGTACCACAGCTGAATACTACTTCGCGTCTCGACGGCTTGGCCGACCGGTTGATGTTTAGACTCGCGTATCGAAACTTTGGTACTCACGAGTCTGTGGTTGGGAATTACACGGTGAGCTCCGGCAGCGTTGCCGGGATTCGCTGGTTCGAGCTGCGCGACGTAAGTAATGGACCGGTGACTGTAGCGCAGGAGAGTACGTACCAGCCTGACTCTACCTGGCGCTGGTTGGGAAGCGCCGCGATGGACCGCGATGGAAACCTCGCCATCGGTTACAGCGCTTCGAGCTCGACTATCTTTCCGGAATTGCGATATGCGGGACGGCTGGCCAGCGATCCAGTGAACACGTTGGGCCAGGGTGAAACGATTCTCTTCTCGGGTACGGGAAGTCAAACCGGCACGAATAGTCGTTGGGGTGACTACGCCGCACTGACGGTCGATCCGGTCGACGATTGCACGTTCTGGTTTACGAGCGAGTATTACACGACGACGTCGAGTTTCAATTGGCGCACGCGCATCGGATCGTTCAGGTTCCCGACTTGCGGTGGAGCTCCAACTCCGACACCGACTCCCACGCCAACACCTACGCCGACACCAACTCCGACACCGACACCAACTCCGACGCCTACTCCGACACCAACGCCTGTGCCGTTGCCGGCCGCACCCACGAATCTGGTTGGGAATGCAGTCTCTGCGACTCAGATCAATTTGTCGTGGACGGATAACTCAACGAATGAGCAGGGTTTCAGCATCGAGCGTTGCACGGGCAACAACTGCACGAACTTTGCGCAGATCGCGCAGGTAGGAGCCAACGTTACGACTTTCAATAACACCGGGCTCACAAACAATACTTTCTATCGCTATCGTGTACGGGCGTTTAACGCATCCGGGAACTCAGCATTCTCGAATATCGTTACCGTCAAGACACCTAAGAAGTAAATTTTAGCCACGGATTACACCGAATCAAATCTGTGTAATCCGTGGCTTATTTTTTTAATTGATCGTAAACGTGATGTCGTCGCTGGTTTCGGAGAGCTTCTTGTCGGCTTTATTGAACGCCTCGACCTTGAACCGGTAACTTCCCTTCTCTAAAGGCTTGTTGACTTTGAATGACGCATCGTCAACACGTTGACTCGTGTACGGCGGTGTGATCTGGTGATTGTCCGGATAGAGCGTGAATTTGTAATACGTCGCGTCCGGGTACGGCTCCCACTTGAGCTCCAGATTCTCACCACTCACTGTCGAACCGGCCTTCGGATTCACCACTTGCAGATCGCCCTTGAACAAATTCGTTGGCCTGACAAACAGCGTCTTGTCGGCAACGACGTTGTACTTCTCCGAACTAATCCCGGCAATGCCCGTAGTCGCAAACACGTATGAGTCTGTATCAAACACGCGCACCGTCAATCCTTCATACTCTTTCGGCAGCACGTTCGTGATCACGAAATCGCCTTCCTTGTCAGTCTTCGCGGTATAGATCTTCCCACCACAGCCACTGAGAAAACGGCTGAACGTCTCGCACAACTTCACTTCGATATTCTCGACCGGCGCGCCGTTATACAAAACTTTCCCCTGCACGTTTCCGGTCCCTGGCGCAGGCTTCACCTTCTCAACGCCTTCCACCGGAGCTGACTCCGCAGTCTTCGGCGGGCTGTTTTTCTTAATGCAACCATTGAAAGCAAGAACCGCTGTCAGGCAGACCAAAGCAACCACGAACCTATTGAGCATCGCAAAAAAGCACCTTTCGTTTTAGTATTAGCGGCGGATTGTACCACTATGAAAACCTTAACAGCCTTATCTCTCGTTGTTTTACTCACTGGTGCTGAATCGTTTGACAGCTTCTGGCAGACGTTCAAAACAGCCGTCAGTAAACGTGATATCGAAACAATCGCGCGGCTTTCGAAGTTCCCGATCGGAATGTCGTACGGCATACCGAGCATCAGAAACAAAGTCCAGCTCACCAAACGATACCGCCAGCTATTCAACGAACAGAGTGACGCCGCGGCTTGCTTCAACAAGGCAAAGCCGGAGGCGGACACAGCTAATCCGAAACATTTCAGCGTTGCGTGTCCGGATGCGGCTGGGAACGAGGTAGTGATTTATCACTTCGAACAGACGCGGACGGGCTGGAAGCTGAGCAGCCTCGATAACATCAACGAGTAACGTCAGCGGGTTGCGTCGATGTCGCAGGCTTCTGAACGATCTCGGCGAATTGCGGACTGAGCAGGATCGTCGCCACAATAAACGCCGACGCGAAGAAGTAAGGCGACGACACACCCAAAGTATCAAACGACCAACCAAAGAAGAGCGGTGCGATGACTCGCGCTACCCCGCCATAAGTCTGCTGCATTCCCATGTAGAGCCCGCGTTCCCGAGGACTGATGACGCGTGACAGCATCGCCGTCACACAAGGGAACGTAAACGCTGTTCCGAGGGGAATCAGGGCAACAGCTATCGCGAGCATCCACAGGTTTCGCGACAGCGGCATGCCCAGGACACCAGCGCCGAGTAGTAGTAGTCCTAAACGCGACAGCTTTACTTCGCCGAACCAGTCGACCATGCGACCGAGCAGCAGCACGCGCGTAAACACTGAGATCGAGCCGATGTACATGAAGAAGTACCCAATGGTCTGCTCGGTTACCTGAAAGCGGGCATTGAGGAAGAGCGCGAGTACCGAGAAACTTCCCTGAAAGGCGCCGATTGAGATGGCGTAGATCCAGATCAGTCGTGACGCAGGCTCGCGCGAGTGAGTGATTACTCGCCAGATGGCCTCGCGTGACGTTCGCCTAACCTCACCTTCGACTAGTGCGTGATCCGCCAGATCGCGCGACTCGGTAATATAACGCGCCGCAAAAGCGATGTTTATCAGACAAAGCGCAGCCGCCATGATGCCCGGCGCGGCGTGGCCCATTTGCAACGTTTCCGGACCAGGCATCAAATCGCGTTTACCCAGGGTGATAGCAAACGAACCCAGCACCGGACCAAGTGCGACGCCCAGGTTCGTCGTTGCTGAAAGCCAACCCAGCGCGCGCGCGCGATCCTGCGGCGCGGTCGAATCGGCGACGTAAGCCTGGATCACGCCGACCGTTCCGCCGCCTGCTCCCTGCACGATGCGCGATAAAAACAACAGCAGCAGCGAGTCGGCGAAACCAAAAATCAGGTATGCAATACCGGAAGCGGTCAGCGCGATCAGCAGCGTTGGTCTACGTCCGACGCGATCGGAAAACCGTCCCCACAACGGCGCGCTGAGCAACTGTGCTACAGTAAAAGCAGCGATAATGAAACCGGTGATAATGCCGATACCGATGTGAATTCCGAGAAAGCTGATTCCTTCACCGCCGAGTGCCTTCACATAAAATGGCAACAGCGGAATGATCATCAACAGCCCGACCATGTCCATGAACGCCGTTAACATCAGCGTCAGCAACTTTGCCGGGATTTTCCGCACCTCGCGGTACAGGACGTAAAGCAAACCGATTGCAATAGCGGCTAAAAGGATGCGGAGAACTGGTGACTGAAAGGTTTGTGCGAAGTGCTGTTGCAGGAGCATTGATGAGTCATAATACACTAACTGTCGAATACTTCTTGGAGGGGGGATAGTTAAGCGATGAAACTGACTGAGTTTTTTCGGGAAGAGTTGGATCGTGAAGTCGAACGTTCACGCAAAGCGCTCGAGCAGGTGCCGGAGGGGAAGTACCAGTGGAAACCGCATGACAAATCGATGATCTTTGGTTATCTAGCGGATATGGTTGCGACGATTCCGACGTGGATCACAATGGAGATCAATCGTGACGAATTGGATATCGCTCCGGCAGAAGGACAAGGCACAAAGAAGACGCCGAAAGAAACCAGCGCGGATTTGGTGAAAGCGCTCGACGAAGCGGCAGCCGAAGCACGCAGCGCGCTCGAGAAGACAACTGACGAGCATCTCGCGACGAATTGGAAACTACTGGCGCGGGGACAAGTGGTCTGGGAAGGAACGCGCATCGAGATGATCCAGGACACCATCAATCACTGGGCGCATCACCGCGGACAGATGACTGTGTACTTGCGTCTGATGGGCGCGAAGGTTCCGGCTCTTTATGGACCATCCGCAGACGAGCAGGGTTTTTAAACGCGGATGCTATTAAAGTAGAGATTTGATCCAACCGCCGTCCACCTGGACTGACGTGCCAGTTATATAGCTTGCTCGTTCGGAAACCAGGAACGTAGCCACTGCCGCAAACTCCCGCGGCTCGGCGAGACGTGCCATCGGAATCTCTTTTTCCCACTTGCCCCTGAATTCGTCCGCGCTGATTCCCTGCTTCTCCGCCATCATCTGCGCCAGCTCATCCAGGCGCTCTGTGCGCGTGTAACCGGGCATGATGTTGTTGACTGTGATCCCCTCTGCGGCGACTTCGTTTGCCAACGTGCGCGCAAAGCCTGTGAGACCCGCGCGCAGGCTGTTCGATAAAAGCAGATTTTCCACGGGTTGTTTGGCGGCCATGGAGGTTATGTTCAGTATTCGTCCCCAGTGTCTCTCTTTCATTCCCGGAAGGACCTGACGTGTCAGTTCGATCGCGCTGAAGAGTGTCAACCGGATCGCTGCTTCCCACTGCTCGTGAGTCACCTGATCGAATCTCCCCGCCGGTGGTCCACCGGCGTTGGTGACGAGAATGTCGATACGTCCGAACCTCTCGATACCTGTATCAACTACACGCTTGATATCAGCCGTCACGGTGACGTCAGCCGGCACAGCCAACACGGGAACATTGCTGCTCTTCGCGATGGCGGCGGCTGTTTCGTCCAACGTGTGCGAATCACGCGCGCAAAGCACCAACGATGCCCCTTCGGCAGCGAGCTCTTCAGCGAGTGCTTTTCCTAGTCCGCGACTGGCTGCGGCAACAAGCGCGACTTTGTTCTTTAATCCGAGATCCATACTATTTCTCCCGGAGATAGCTGTCGGTTTTGTCGAGCCAATCCTGGCGTGGTGGACTGAATATATCTACGTCGAGTGTGTCTTCGAGCGCTTCCGCTTTGTGTTGGACCAGCGAGGGTATGTGTAGCACCTCACCAGCCATCACGTCGATCACCTGCGCTTCGTCTTCGCCAATCCAAAAGCGCAGACCTCCTTCGAGAATGTAAGTGATCTGCTCGTTCTCGTGTGAGTGTCGCGGCACGATCGAGCCCTTCTTCAAGTAGACGTGGGCCAGCATCACGCGATCGCCGGTTATCAAGCGGCGAGAGAACGTGTCTGTAAGCTCTTCTTTTGGCATTTCATCCCAGCGGTAAAAGGTCACGCTTTGTTTATTCATGGCCTTATCTAACCACAAAGACACGAAGACACAAAGGACTTAGTTTGTGCCTTTGTGTCTTCGTGGTTAAGTCTGTGGTGGAAGGTTAATTCTTGCTGGGCTCGTTGCGAGCGCGGAGGATCTTGCGCAGCTTCATGCGCGCTTTGTGCAGCTGTGACTTCGATGTGCCGACCGCAACGCCGAGCATCTTCGCGATCTCTTCATGCTCGTGACCTTCTACGTCGTGCAACACGAAGACTGTTCGATATCCTGGCGGCAGTTGCGTCAACGCATTGTCCAGCGCGATGCGATCCATAATGGGCATCGAGTTCGGATTTTCCGTTCCGCTGACGATCTGCACCGGAGTCTCGCCTTCTTCCGTGGTCTTCTCCAGTTTCACGCTGCGCTTCCGGAAGTGCATCAAGCACTGATTTACCGTCAGCCGGTGCAGCCAGGTCGTGAAAGCCGAATCGCCACGAAAGCTACCAATCTTACGGAACAACTGAATGAACGCTTCCTGCGCGAGATCTTCGGCTTCTGCGGCGTTCTGAGTCATTCGCAGACACAGCGAGTACACGCGCCGGTTGTGGCGTTCGTAAATCTTTTCAAAAGCGCTCATGTCGCCCTTGCCCGCTGCGATTGCCAGGGCAAGATCCGAGTTTGGCGCTGGTTCAGCTTTCTTCGGGGCTACCAGCCCACCGTGCACAATTGGGAAGACTTCGCTATTAGTCATGTCCCTCCACTTTGCAAACGCGGGGCCATGAAACTCCGGTTAAAAAGCCCACAAATCACGAAATTGCGTCGCAATAATTAGGGAATTTCGACGAAAGCGGGGTTCAGATACGTAAAACGTGTACAGGTGGCAATTTGGTGAAAAAGGCTCAAAGGATTCGCAAGGTAACTACAACTAAGGTGTTAGAAAGGCAGGCAACTTCTGAGAGCCCGCGAAGCGGGCGAAGGCATAAAGCCTGGGGCGCAAGCCCCAGGACCGCATTAAAAAAAGGCATTGAGCCCGCAAAGCGGGCGACAGCGCTGCCGCCCGTTTCACGGGCTCAACTCGTTGTTTTTAATTTGCGATCCTGGGGCTTGCGCCCCAGGCTTTATGCTTTCGCCCGCTTCGCGGGCTGAGGCTACGGTCGCGCCGGCACTGATGAGCTTGAGGCCGGTTGGTTCAGGCCACGATTGATGATCATCTTCACGTCAACACGTCGATTCTGCGAACGCCCTTCACGCGTCGTGTTATCTGCCACTGCGTCCGTCTTGCCGTAACCCATCGGTGTGACAAAACGCCGCAGCGGAATTTTGTGCTGAACTGCGAGATATTGCACAACAGCATCGGCACGCTGGCGGCTAAGATTGAAATTCTTAGCGTCGCTGCCGGTCGAATCGGTATGTCCCGCAACTTCAATCATGTACGCTCTCGCAGTCGTTGCCTTCGCAGCGAGACCGTCGAGCGTAGCCTTGGCTTCCGGCGAAAGAACGGCGCTGTTTGTGCGGAAGTTAACTGAAACTGTCTCCTGCACGTCGTAGTCGTCCAGCGCTGAAACGCGTTCATCCACTTTTTTTACTTCAGCACGTGCTTCGGCTGCCACCGCGTAAAGTTCGTCCATCTGACCAGCCACGCGTTCCATGTTTGCTTCCACCGGACCCACGCGGACATCCGTCGTTTGTGCCGCACGCATATCAGACTCGCGGAAACGAATCTTGTCCGCCACTAACTGACCCTGCGCATCTCCACGTCCTTCAACTTCGACGATCAATCCTCGCAGGATGTCCGTAACCGGATATTTCTTTCCGGAGCGAAGGAAGCCGCCATTGGTCTTGATGCTCGTATTGTCAGTTATAAGAACTTGATAGTCTGCGCGACTCCGGTCGCGAATAGTGAAAACGTCAGCGTCGCGGCTAATCACGACACCCCTGAACTTCATTTTTGATCCACTGGGAACCGAACGAAGCGACGTATTTGGCGCTTGTGCAGGCGCTTGCGTATTTGTTACCTGACCCAAAACGGCGGGCGCCACCGACATCAGGACGGCGAGCACACAACCCATCGTAAGTGGGTAAAATTTCTTAAAGCTCATAATTTTTTGCTCCTTCAATAGCTTCAATCCGAAATGCACATGGCGCAGTCCGGTACTCATTAACTGTCGGGGCAAGTTGTGAGTTGGGGGGTCCGAAAAAGAGTAGCAAAATGGGCCGGAAAATTAAAGACTGTGTTCAAATTAGAACAATGAGCCCTGCCTCGGATCAGCACGCCTGTGCTTATCGTCTAAAACGGTGCGTCCGTTGAGTGTGGGGGAGATTGCATTTTCGTGACGAATGAGCGCATCGAGGTCGACCGACGGTTTGAATTGTCTTTCGATCATGCGAACAAAGCTGTCCAGACGCCGGAAGCCGTCGAGCTTCTCCGTCTGTCCGACTTTCGCTGCATCGAGCGAGTGGCGCAGAAAATTCAGTGACTCGTCGTAGGTTTTCAAGGGAACGGGATGTGGATGCCCGTCCTTACCGCCGTGCGCGAATGAAAATCGTCCCGGATCGTTGAAACGACTCGGTACGCCGTGTATTACCTCGGCCACGAGCGCCAGCGATTGCAGTGTGCGTGGACCGAGCTTTTCGAGCAGCAGCAGCTCAGTAAAATCCTGGAGGCCTTTTTCGTAAGCGACGGCGAGTACGGCGCCGAGGCGTTTCAGATCGACATCTTTGGCGCGAACTTCATGGTGCGCCGGCAACCGCAAGTGTCGCGCGGCGGAGATGGTTTTTTCCGGGCGCTCGTTCGCGATCTCGAGCAGTGCGATTTGCGCGCGGTCGGCCTTGGCGTCAACCAGGTTCATGATCGTGCCCTGGTTCTCGCCGAAGATTGCTGTATGCGGTTCGGCGACAAAATCGCGTACTGAAGCCGAGTGCCAGTGATATCGGCGGGCAAGGCCGTTCTGATCGTTCAATCCTTGTTGCACCACGGCCCACTCACCACTCGAGGTGACCACAAAACTGTGAAGATAGATCTGGAACCCATCGGCGATGGCGTTGTTGTCGATACGAGCAGTAAGCCTGCTGGTGCGCACCAGGGCATCGCCATCGAAGCCGCGCTGCGCTGCAAGTGATCGAAGCTCGTTTGGTGTGTTGCGCGAGAACCTGCCACGACCGCCGCAGACGTAGAGTCCGAGCTCGTGAGCACGTGGAGCAAGGCCACGCTTCAGTGCACCCATCACTGACGTCGTGATGCCGGAGGAGTGCCAGTCCATCCCCATCACTGCGCCGAACGCCTGAAACCAGAAAGGATCGCTGAGTCGACTTAAGAACGCTGAGGTCCCGTAGTGATGAACGATCGTCTCCGTGATCGCGGAGCCGAGCCTGGTCATTCGCTCCGCCAGCCATGGCGGCACACGCCCGGTGTGAAGAGGGAGATCCGCGATGCCCGATCGTTTCATAGATCATATTTAGCCACATCTGTGTAATCTGTGGCTAACTAATCGCGCTTGCTTACGCGACCGATATAGAATCCGGCTCCAAATATCATCGTGAGCAGGATAAAGACAGGGATCAGTAACACGAACGTATCGAATATCTGCTGTAACATTGATGACCTCCGCTTTCACACTGACGTGAGGTCAAGGGGCGTGTGACGACTAATTTAATGGATCGACGCGGCGCCCGGCAAGAATTTTCCTAACAAACTTTTGAGACTCAGGCTACCTCCCTCCAAAAAAGTGCATCAATAGCGTTAGCCAGATGAATGGTTCCTCGCGCGGTCTCCCCCGCATGGTCCAGTAGATACACCTGAGGCCACGCTGTTCCGGTCTCAACAAAGTTACAACCTGCGACACCAAGGCAGCGACACGCTTACTGTGCGCCAGCATTACGCCCACATGTGCCTGCGACAAAGGAAGGATCTATGCGTCGTCGATCAATTCGTAAGTGGACCACACTCGGTGCTATTTCGATAGTCGCTGTCCTGGTGATGTTCAGCAATGGTTATTCACAAACTCAAGGTGAACTTCAGGCGGTCGATAAAGACGGCAAGCCAACCGGCGAGTGCCCGCTGAAACACACTGAAGTCAAAGCACAGGTTAGCGGCTTCCTTTCGCGCGTTACCGTCACACAGGATTTCGAAAACAACTTCGCGGAAAAGATCGAAGCTGTCTACACATTTCCTTTACCACAAGCAGCCGCGGTCGACGATATGACGATGCTGATCGGAGACCGCATCATCAAAGGGAAGATAATGCGCCGTGAAGACGCACAGAGCGCCTACGCCGCCGCCAAACAACTCGGAAAAGTTGCAAGCCTGCTCGATCAGAAGCGACCCGACATCTTCACGCAGCAAGTGGCCAACATTCTCCCGGACCAACGTATTCGCATCATCATTAGTTACGTCGAGACTCTGAAATATGAGGATGGCGCTTACGAGTGGTCGTTTCCGATGGTTGTTGCTCCGCGCTACGTCCCTGATACCAGTGAAGTAACTGACGCCTCCCGTATTTCCCCTCCAAGCGCGCCCGGAGTGCGTGCCGGTCACGATATCTCACTCGAAATCGATTTGGATGCTGGTGTGCCGATCGTTGGAGTTAACTCTGACTCTCACGAAACCGAAGTGCAGCAGATCAACGAGCAGCGTGCGGTTGTACGGCTCAAAGATCGCGCCACCATCCCAAACAAAGATTTCATGCTGACTTATCGTGTTGCTGGTTCCGCTATCAACGATGCCGTCCTTACCCATCGCTCCGAAAGGGGTGGCTTCTTCACTCTCATCTTACAGCCACCCCAGCGCGTCGCCGCCGAAGACGTCATGCCGAAAGAGCTGGTGTTTGTGCTCGATACGTCTGGTTCGATGAGCGGCTTTCCCCTCGAAAAAGCCAAGGAGACCATGAAGCTCGCGCTCAACAATCTCTATCCGCACGACACCTTCAACCTGATTACTTTCGCCGGCGAAACTAAGATCCTCTTTCCAGAACCCGTGCTCGCTACTCCTGAGAACCTGCGCCAGGCGAAGAAGTTTCTCGCCGATCATAAGAGTGAGGGCGGGACGGAAATGATGAAGGCGATCAGAGCTGCTTTGGAGCCCTCAGACTCCCAGCAACACGTGCGCATCGTTTGTTTTATGACTGACGGTCATGTCTACAACGACGAAGAGATTCTCGCTGCGGTAAAGAAGTATTCGAATGCGCGCATCTTCGCGATGGGATTTAGTGATGCTCCGAATCGATACCTGCTCGACAAGATGGCTGAGTATGGCCGCGGCGAAGTCGATTACGTTTCCGAAACCGGCGATACGTCAGCCGCAGCGCAGCGATTTAATGAACGTGTTCGCAATCCGTTGTTGACGGATATCTCGATTGATTGGTCCGGGCTTCCGATCAGTGACGTTTATCCAAAACGCGTTCCGGATCTTTTTGGCGCGAAGCCGCTGATACTTTCAGGTCGTTACAACCGCGGCGGTAAGGGAGTCATTCGTTTGACAGGAAAGCTCGCGGGCCAGGACTTCCTGCGCGAGATTCCCGTCGAGCTGCCGGAGACGCAAACTGAGCACGACGTGCTGGCAACGCTCTGGGCGCGGCGCCGCGTTGATGATCTCACGAGCGAGGGGCCGGTCCAGAATGAGAAACAAGAAGAGATCACGAAGCTCGGTTTGGATTTTAAGTTAATGACGCAGTTCACCTCGTTTGTCGCAATCGACGAGGTGGTGTTTACAGGAACCGAGGAGCCGAAGCGCGTCGACGTGCCGGCGTACCCTCCTGGCACAGTTTCAGCAACTGTGATGGTTATGAGCAGTGCTGCTGACGTTAACTCAACCATCAGCACTCTGGGCAATACCATCACAACAGGTTCGATCCAGGAATTACCGATTCAGGGAAGAAGCTTTGCCGGTCTGTTGACGCTTACCCCTGGAGTTGTCGGCCCTGGTACAAACTCGACGACAAATACTTTCCAGGACAGATATTGGGCCGCCAACGGTCAACGTTCGAGCTCCAACAGTTTTGTTGTCGACGGTGTCAGCGCAAACTTCGGTATCACGCCGGGTGGTGAGAGTCCTGGCCCATCAGCAGCGGGCAACATGCCGGCACTCACCGCTAGTGGCGGAGCAAATGGCTTAGCCACGCTCGGCGCTACCCAGGAAGTTCAGATTCAAACCCCTGCGAATGAACCGGAACACGGTCGCGTAGCCGGCGCGCACTTAGAAGTCATCACGCGCGCGGGAACGAATGAGTTTCATGGTTCTCTATTTCACTTCTTCGGTAACGATGCGCTGGATGCCGGCGATTGGTTCGCGAACAGTCGTAGTCTCAAACAGCCTGACAAGAGCTTGAATACTTTTGGCGGGACGTTTGGTGGTCCAATCAAGCGGGATCACACGTTCTTCTTCGCGTCGTACGAAGGACTGCGTTTGCGACAGCCGATGGTTGGCATCACTGACGTTCCTTCACTTTCCGCGCGCGCCGCGGCGCCAGCTGCGTTACGTTCATTCTTCGACGCGTTTCCGGTTCCAAATGGCGCTTCGCGAGCCGACGGCTTTGCGGAATTTGCGAGCAGTTTTGCAAATCTTGCGCGTCACGACGCCGGCAGTTTCCGACTCGATCACGTGCTCACGGACAGGACAAGCATCGTCGGTCGGTATAGCTTTGCAGATTCGAGCGCAACTCAACGCGGGCCAGGCGGTTTCTCACTCAACACTACAAATCGAATTCACAGCCGCTCACAAACAATCACGGGCTCGCTCAGTCACATGCTGTCGTCGACGGCGATCTTTGAATTACGCGCGAACTATAGCCGCTTGAGCGTTAATGGATCTTACGTGCTTGATGAGTTTGGCGGAGCTAGACCAGCCGGCTTCTTCCCTGCTTCGTCATTCACTTTCGATCTCAGTTCAAGGAATGCTGCCTGGATGACAGGCGATGAGCAATCGAACCTGCAACGGCAGTTCAACGCGGTGGGCTCGAGTTCAATACTCAGAGGCGATCACTCGTTCAAGTTCGGCGGTGACTACCGTCGACTCTCCCCGCGCATTGGGCTGCGACCTTCTGAGGAGAATGCACTCTTCGACGGCGTGGCCCAGGCGCTTAACGGGGTTCCGCTGCGCGCAAATCATCTCAGCTTCGTTGATTCTCAGAATCCGGTGTTTCAAAGCCTCTCTTTGTTTGCACAGGACGAGTGGAGACAAACTTCACGCCTGACGCTGACTTACGGGTTGCGCTGGGAACTGGCGCCTCCGCCGTCAACCAACGATCTGCAACCATTCGCAGTGGACCAGGCAAACGATCCCACCACACTCAAACTCGCAGCGCCGGGTAGCTCACTATGGAAAACAACTTTCCTCAACTTTGCGCCGCGTGCCGGAGCTGCTTACCACCTCTCAGACAAGTCCGGTCGTGAATTGGTGTTGCGCGGCGGCGGCGGGATTCTCTACGACCTGGGCCAGGATCGCTCCGGCGACATATTCGCGAACTCCATTCCTTTTGTCTCCGGCTCTTCCGGTTTACCTCTGCTCGCTTACGATCCGCATCTGAAGCTCCCCTACGTCATCAATTGGAATGTGACGTTGGACCAGAGCCTCGGCTCGTTACAGACGCTCTCCGCCACTTATCTCGGTTCATCAGGAAAGAGACTGCTGCACACGGCGACTCTCCTGGACCAGAACCCGGATTTCAGTTTCCTCAGACTGACGACTAACCGCGGCAACTCCGATTACGACGCGCTGCAAATCAGATTCGAACGACGGCAGCGCGATCGACTTGGGGCGCTCGTTTCCTACACGCTTGCTCGATCTTTCGACAACGTGAGCGATGATTCGACGCGCCGGGCGATAATAGCGAGCCTGAATCCCGAAGCCGATCGTGGTCCATCCGACTTCGACATCCGGCATCAACTCACCGGCTATCTCAACTATGACTTACCCTCGCCGGTGTCAAAAGGCATCGGAAACAAACTCCTGCGCAACTGGGCAGTCGATTCGATCTTCAATGCGCGTTCAGCAAAACCATTGAATGTCGTGTACCTGATTCCGACTTCATTCGGCGTGGCATATCTGCGGCCGAATGTCGTCGATGGCGCTTCGTTGTACGTCTCTGATCCGGCAGTTGCGGGAGGCCGAAGGATCAACCCCACAGCGTTCCTCGTTCCCTCCGATTTGCAGCAGGGCAACTTGTCTCGAAACAGTCTGCGCGGCTTTCCGCTTTACCAGGTTGACCTCGCCTTGCGCAGAAAGTTCAGCTTCAGCGAGCAACTCGCCTTGCGAGTACAGGCAGACGCGTTCAACGTCTTCAACATCGCGAACTTCGAAGATCCGCTCGGGAACGATCTGGTCACCGGCAATCAGACGCTGGCATTCGGACAGTCGACAGCGATGCGTGGCCGCAGTCTTTCAAGCGGAGGTTTCCCCTCGTTCTACAGTTTCGGCGGAGCTCGCGCACTGAGGTTCTCAGTGAAACTGGAGTTCTGAGCCGAAAAGTTCCCCCGTCACAGGAAGCACAGAGGAACAAATGACCTTTCATAGTCGTTTGTGCCTTTTGTGCTTCTTTGTGGCTTTTCGGCTAGAATTGGCTATTCATGACTGACGCGGACGACTCGACTGGTAAGCTCAAGGATGAGCAGTTAGTAAAAAAGAGGCGCGAGGAGGCACTGCCCGAACGCATCCTGCGTCGCGTGCTTGAAGGAATGGGTAGCGTCGTCGATCGCAGGTTGGGTCGAACTGTCGAGCCGAGAGCCGGACTTACCACCTCAAAACTCATCGAACGAATGAAGCGCCTGATCGATGAGCGCGTCAGAGACGAAGGTAGAAAAGGAAGAGTCGCGCCCCATCACCTCATACTCAAAGTCGAATGGGGCACTCATTCAGAAGCGCCACCGGAAATCCTCTACGACCTGAAAAACGAAGTGCTCGCCGCGGCGATCGATCACATCAACGATCATCGTTACCGAACTCTCGCCGCGGTTACCGTGGAGGCTGAAGTCGACATCTTCACGACCGGCATCTCCGTCGATCCGACCTTTGGCGAGTTTGAAGAAGATCTCAGACGACAAGATGAGGAGATGCGCGCCGCGAAAACAGGTGTGCCGATTCCCGGCGCGGCGCCGCCGATGCCCGATATCCAGGTGATCGCGCGCATCACTTTGCCAAACGGCACGCGCGAGATTCCTTTAATTTTCAAACCAGGCGGCAGGAGACTCAACGTCGGACGCGCGGCTGATAACGAACTGTCTCTCAATGACGCGAGCGTGTCTAAAATACATGCTGCGCTGTTAATGACTGCCGAAGGCACGCTGCTCGTCGCCGACACGGGCTCGACGAACGGCACTTATCTCAACGGGCGACGCATCGCGTATGGCGAATCACGGCTGATCGAAGATGGCGACGTCGTTGGCTTTGGAGATGTGGAAGTACGATTGCGCAAAAGTGAGTAGCGAAACTGGATGAACGCGATTTCATTTCTTCTACTTCTCTTCCAAACCCCATCACCTTCTCCCCTCCCGACTCCGCATGTCCCGGAAAGAACGCCGGCGCTGTTCACGCTGATTTATGTTGGCGGGTTTGCGCTCGTCATTCTGCTCCTGCTGCTTAGTCTCGTTCGTAATCGCCGCCAGGCAGTTTCGGCGATTCCTGAAGATCTACCGAAAGAAGTCAGAAAACGACTCGGATCGACGTCGACCAATCGCGGTTTGCGTGCGTTGCGCTGGTTGTTTGTGCTGTTGTCAATCGGCTTGTTTTCGTTTCACATATACTGGGCGCATTACGCCGCTGAACAAAATCAGACGTTCCAGGATGTGAGCTACAAGGATCTGCGCGTCCGGCGTCTTTCTGAATCCACGTTGCGCGGTTGGATATTCGACCGTAGTGGCCGTGTGGACCAGCCACTCGCTTATTACAAACGCGATTCGAGCGGCAACATCGAGCGCGTGTATCCGATGGACAAAGCGTTGGCCCATCTCTTCGGATCCGACCGGGGCGATCCGGGATTGGAGCGCGCGCTGTTTGGCGTTCAGAGTGGTGCGCTTCCTGAATCTCTCCAGGTTGTTAAAGGTCAGACGGTGGAGTTCAGAGGGAATCAGGACGTGCGACTCACGATCGATCGTGCTTTGCAACAAGCTGCCGTCGATCAGTTGAAGGGAAAGCATGGCGCTGTTGTCATTCTGAATCCGCAGAACGGCGACGTGCTCGCGCTCTACAGTGAACCTTCGTACAGCCTCAGCGAAGTTGACGATGAAGCGACGTGGATTCGTCTAGAGGCGAATGAACGCGATAAGCCGCTGGTCAGTCGCGCACTCGGCGCTTATTACATTCCCGGTTCAACGTTCAAGACCGTGACGATGATTGCGGCTTTTCTTGCCGGAGAGCAGGATACGGAATTTACGTGCAGTGGCGGTGGTTACTATGCAGCGCCGGGCGCGAATGTGATTTTCGACGATGGTGGACCAGGCGAAGTACACGGTCACATCGGGATCGATCAAGCGTATGAAGTTTCCTGTAACCAGTATTTCGCGCAGATGGGTGTGAAGCTCGGGGCGGAAAAATTGAAACGCGCAGCACAGTTGCTGGGCATCGGTGCCTACGACACGCCTTCAGAAGCATTGCGCGGTCGCAAGCTCCCGCAGATTTGGGACGCCAGCACGGACGCAGTGAAACGTGCCCTCGCGCCGCGAGAGGCCACTATCGTTACCGGGAAGCAAGTTACAAGGTACGATCTCGCGCTCATGGGATATGGCCAGGGCTATGCTGGTCAGATGACGCCGTTGCAAATGGCGCTGGCGGCATCTGCAATCGGAAATTTGGAAGGCAAGCTGATGAAGCCGCGGATCGAATATAGCGTGACGCCGCAGCCGTTCAATCAGGTGATGACGCCGCAAACTGCCGCGCGCCTGCGTTCGATCATGGGCCTCGTTACCGGCGGCCCGAGTGGTACGGCGCGAGGCGTGTTTGGACCAGTCAAAGCAGCGGGCATCAACACCGGCGGAAAAACCGGAACGGCGCAGAAAGTCGTTCCCGTTTACGATCCAAAGACAGGCGAGCCAAAGACGCGACACAAGGTCGAGCGCGACAATCGTGGCAACATCATTCGCGAGTACGAAGAGATCATCATGGACAACGAGAACCCGCGAATCGACGGCTGGTTTCTCTGCATCGCGCCGCTCGAGAAACCACAGCTCGCGATGGCCGTAATTGTCGAGGGTGGCGGCTACGGCTCGCGCTCAGCAGCCCCGATCGCCGCGGCGCTCGTCTTGAAAGCGAGGGACCTTGGATATTTCAGATAAGACGTTCTCGCGCAAAGGCGCAAAGGCGCAAAGAAAAGAAAGCAGAATCTCTTTGTGTCTTCCTTTGCGCCTTTGCGCCTTTGCGGGAGAAATTTCGTCAGAAGAATGAAGAATCGCGCATCATCACATCTGCTTCTAATCCTGGTAATCCTCGGCCTCGAGATCGCCGGCTACATCGCCGTCCATCGCGCCGGACTGCTGCGCGGCTACGAGACTTCGATCATCGGCGCCGTGCGCGACCTCTTGATGTTTTTCCCGTTGATGCTCCTCGCGATCTGGCTCTCGCGAACCAAACGATTCGCCGGCAACTGGGTCCTCTTCACCACCGCGATTCTCCTGTTTGCCTTCGGCATGTTGATCCAGTATCGCCTCTACAGCGATCCGGAATACAACGCCCGCAACAAAGCCGCCGCGCGCGAAGAGAAGATGCAAGCCCTCCGCACGCGCTACATCATGGAAAACTACGATCCGGTGAAGAAGCAGATGATGGGCCTGCCGCCCACGCCTGCACAACCGATCGACATCAACCAGCTTCCGAAGAAAGAGTCGAGCTACTCACTCTGGAATGCACTCACGTCCAGCTACACCTGGATTCCCGTGTTCTCATTCCTCGCCTTTGCGATCGCATATTCGTTTTGCTCGCGTGACGGCTTCCTTTTGTGGCTGCAGCGAAACAGTTTCATCATCGTGCTGTTCACGTTATTGCCGCTCGCGATCGCGGTAGTCACGTCGAGCGCCGGTAAAGCACTCGGCAACATGACGCCCTGGGAGCCTTCGAAGATCCCGTTCCTCGTCGGCTTCGCCGGTATTCTGACCGCTCGTTACAAAGATCTCGCGGAAACTTACTGGGGCATTCCACGTGCGCGCGACATCGTGCCGCTGCTGGTAATGGCAATACTGCCTTTCGTCCCGTTCTTCGCGCTCAAAGATTTCGGACAGATGCTGATCTTCAGTGGCGCTTACACGACGCTTTACCTTGTCGCCGTGCGTCGCTGGCCGCAGTTGCTGTTGTTCGTCGGCTCAGTTGTGCTCGTGATCGGCATTCTCGTCGTTGGTGCGCTGCCGCGTAACGTTCAAGAGCAGGTGCCGTTGCTGCCCACGATTGCGCGGCCAATCAGCGCAGCCCTTCCCGCTCGCATTCAGCAACGCTTTCACCTTTGGCTCGATGGTTTCGATCCGCCGTCGCCGGAAGTTTCGTGGTGGAAGCCTGAGTACGAAGAAGCGCTGAGTAAGGATCCGCGACTGAAAGAACTCGCTGAGCAAAGTCCCGCGATGCAGCGCACTGTCAACGTCGACATCTGGTTCGACAAACTCGCTTTTCAGCCCGCGCAGGCGCAGTTTGGAATCGCTTCCGGCAGAACCAGCGGGCGCGGCTTTGGTCTCGGCTTCCCTGAAGTCATTCCGATTGCCGACTCCGACTACATTTACGCCGCAATTGCCGAAGAAACCGGCCTTGCCGGAGGCGCCATAATCATCCTCGCCATCATCATTTTCGTGGTCGCTGGAGTTCGCACTTCTTTGGAGGCGCGTGATATGTTTACGAAGTTGTGCGCGGCCGGTCTAACAGCTTTTATCGGTTTTCAAGCGCTGGTGAACATTGGGGGAATCGTGCGAGCTTTACCGATGACCGGAATCACGTTGCCCTTTGTCAGCCACGGTGGTTTCAGTCTGATTACGAGCTTTGCAATGTTGGGGATGTTAATGGCGTTTTCAAGTCGAAATGCACGCGATAAGACCATAGTCGACAGGCCGGTGGCCAAGAGTTCTTCTCCCCTGAAGCTGGAGGCAGTGCAATGAGCGAAGGTACCCAAACCTTTCAGGTCCAATCCGCATCGCTGACGGACCGTGGTCTGAACGAGCGTCGACCCCTGAACGAAGACGCGTTTTTGCACGATCGCGAACGTTCGATCTTCGCTGTAGCAGACGGCGTAGGCGGCGCGGAAGCAGGCGAAGTTGCGTCGCAAACAGCGATCGAGGTGCTCGACGAAGCGTTTCGCCACCAGGTTGACGGCGCCGACGTGGAAGACTTGATGGAGCTCGCGATCCAGCGTGCGAATGCCTCCATTCACCAGATGGCCCAGGAGCACGCGAAGTTTTCGATGATGGC
>Ga0207670_10000314_pt1 | contig 29120 bp, 21 predicted proteins | sample KBSS23HmetaG_FD_184339 | JGI IMG/M metagenome (GOLD analysis project Ga0207670, IMG submission 184339) | Switchgrass rhizosphere microbial communities from Kellogg Biological Station, Michigan, USA - KBS S2-3H metaG (SPAdes) (version 2) | ecosystem: Host-associated > Plants > Roots >... | reverse complement strand
GACCCGTGGACCGGCGAGATTCTAGCGTCGGCGTGCTGGCCGCACCTGCCCGCGGGCCAGGCGAAGAACTGGACGTTCACCGACCAGTACGAGCCCGGCTCCACGTTCAAGGTGGTGGTGAGCGGCGCCACGCTCGAGGAACGGCTGGCCGCTCCGGACGACCGCTTCGAGGCCGCGGTGAGCGGCGAGGCCGAGCTGGTCCCGGGCTGCGTCATCCACGACACGCACGAGGCAGCCTCGTTCTCGTTCCGCCAGGCGGTCCAGTACTCGAGCAACATCGTCATGGGCCGGCTGGCGCTCAAGCTCGGCGCGCCGCGGCTCTACCAGTACGCCACCGCGATGGGCTTCGGCAGCATGACCGGCGTGGAGTTCCCGGGCGAGACCGCGGGCCGGCTGCGGCCGGTGCGCGCCTGGCAGCCGCGCTCCACGCCCACGATCGCGATCGGCCACGAGGTCACGGTGACCCCGCTCCAGCTCGCGCTGGCCTACGCCGCGATCGCGAACGGCGGCGTGCTCATGCAGCCGATGCTCGTGCGCTCGATCCGCGACGCCGACGGCCGCGAGCAGCGGCGCGGCTCACCGCAGCCGACGCACCGCGTGTTCAGCGAGGCCACCGCGAGCACGCTGCTGAGCATGCTGTGCGCGGTGGTGGACAGCGGCACCGCGACCTCCGCCCGGCTGCCGGGCCTGGAGATCGCCGGCAAGACCGGCACGGCGCAGAAGTACGACGCGCGCGTCGGCACGTACGGGCGCGGCATGTACGTGGCGTCGTTCGCGGGCATCGCGCCGGCCGACCACCCGCGGCTCGTCGGCGTGGTGGTGATCGACGAGCCGCACGGCTCCGAGCACTACGGCGGCCAGGTGGCCGCGCCGGTGTTCCGCGAGGTGCTGCTCGACCTGCAGCGCACGTCGTGGCCGGGATTCGATCCGGCGAACGTCGCGGTCGCGATGCGGCCGCCGAGCGTGCCCGCGGTGACCGCGCCGGACCTGAGATTGCTGCCGCCGCGCGAGGCCGAGCGCCGGCTCGCGGACTTCGGCCTGCACGCGCGCTTCGAGGGCGACGGCCCGCGCGTGCTGTCGCAGTCACCCGCCGCCGGGCAGCCGGTCGAGCGGGGCTCCGCCGTGCTCGCCTACCTGGCGGCCCCGACCGATTCGCTCGGGCGGTCGCTGCCCGACCTCGTGGGCCTCAGCGTGCGCGAGGCGATGCGGCGCCTGACGCAGCGCGCGGTGACGGTGCGCATCACCGGCAGCGGCGTGGTCGCGCGCCAGGATCCCCCTCCCGGCACGCGGCTGCCGCTCAAGGGCCCGTGCCGACTGTGGTGCTCGCCGCGCGAGCCGGCCGCGGCCGACGCGCACGGCGGCAGCGAACCCGCGCCGCTGCTCGCGGTCCGGATCCGCCGGCCGTGATGCTGGGCGAGCTCCTCGAGGCGGTGGACACGCTCGCGGTGCGCGGCGCCACCGATCGCGAGGTCCGTGGGCTGTCGCTGGACTCGCGGCACGTGTCGCCGGGCGAGGTGTTCTTCGCACTCCCGGGCGTGCACGCGGACGGCGCGCGCTTCGCCGCGGCCGCGGTCGAGGCCGGCGCGATCGCCGTGGTCGGCGGCGCCGGGCTCGAGGCGATCCCCGGCACCGTGGTCGAGGTGGCCGAGCCGCGCCTGGCGCTGGCGCAGGCCGCGGTGCGCTTTCACCATCACCCCTCGCGCGAGCTCGGCGTGGTCGCGGTGACCGGCACGAACGGCAAGACCACCACGACCTGGCTGGTCGAGGCGATGTTCACCGCCTGGGGCCGGCGCGCGGGGCTGATCGGCACCACCGGCGTGCGAGTGGCGGGCGAGCTCTCCCCCTCAGCCTTCACCACGCCCGAGGCGCCCGAGCTCCAGGGCCTGCTCGCGAGCATGCGCGCCGCGGGCGTCACGCACGTGGCGCTCGAGGCCAGCAGCCACGCGCTCTTCCAGCGGCGCACGTGGGGGCTCGCCTGCGACGCCTGCGTGTTCACGAACCTGACGCAGGACCACCTCGACTACCACGGCACCATGGACGCCTACCTCGATGCGAAGCGGATGCTGTTCGACGGCCGCAACGGTGGGCGCGAGAAGCCGTGCGTGGCGGTGGTGAACGCCGACGACCCGCACGCCGCGCGCGTGGCCGAGGCCGCCGCCGAGGGCGGCATGCGCACGGTGTTCTTCGGCTCGCCCGAGGCGGTGGGCGAGCGCGACGGCGTCTCGATCGCGCGCCTCGAGCCGAAGCGGGACGGGCTCGCGCTCGCGCTCGTCGAGCGCTCCGGGGCGAACGTCACCGAGCGACCGTGCGCGCTGCCCATGCTCGGGCGCTACAACGCCTGGAACGCGGCGGGCGCGCTCGCCGCGGCGCGCGCGCTGGGCGTGGACGGCGGCAGCGCGGTGCGCGCGCTCGAGCGTTTTCCCGGCGTGCCGGGCCGGCTCGAGCGGGTGAACGCCGGCCAGGGCTTCGTGGTCGCCGTGGACTACGCGCACACGCCCGACGCGCTCGAGCGCGCGCTCGCGGCGTGCCGCGAGCATACGAAAGCCCGCGTGCTGCTCGTCTTCGGCTGTGGCGGCGACCGCGACCGCGGCAAGCGGCCGCTGATGGGCGCCGCCGCCGCGCGCACCGCCGACCGCGCGTGGGTGACGAACGACAACCCGCGGAGCGAGGACCCGAAGACCATCGCCGATGCGATCCTCGCGGGCGTGCCGGAAGGCGCGGCCGCGAGTTTCAACGTCGTGCTCGACCGCCGCGCCGCGATCGCCGCGGCGCTCGCGGCGGCGGGGCCCGGCGACCTGGTGCTGATCGCGGGGAAGGGCCACGAGACCACGCAGACCACGGCCGGCGTCGTGACGCCGTTCGACGACCGCGAGGTGGCGCGCGAGCTGCTGAGCACGGCGGCGGGCGGCGGCCGGGTCACGCGCGCGGGGGCGCGATGAGCGCTCCGGAGCGCTCCACCACGATGACGCTCGTCGAGCTCGCGCAGTGGGCGGGCGGCGACCTCGTGGTGCGCGAGGTCGCGGGCGATGCCCGTGCGCGCGAGGCGCTGCTCAAGAGCACCGTGCACGGCGCCACGCTCGACACGCGCGCGATCAAGCCGGGCATGCTGTTCGTGCCGCTGCCCGGGAGCCGCACCGACGGCCACGCGTTCCTGGACGAGGCGTTCGAGCGCGGCGCCGCGGCGGCGCTGTGCGCGCGCGCGGTGCATTCCCGTGTCCAGGACATCCCGCTCGGGCCACTCGTGGTCGTGGAGGATGTGACCGCCGCGCTCCAGAAGCTGGCCACGCGCGTGCGCGACCGCTGGGCGGGCTGGGCGATCGCGGTCACCGGCAGCGCGGGCAAGACCACGACGAAGGAGCTGGTCTCGGCCGTGCTCGGCACCGCGGGGCCGGTCCTGAAGACGACCGGCAACCTGAACAACCACTGGGGCCTGCCGCTCACGATGCTGGGACTCGAGCCCGGGCATCGCGCGGCGGTGTTCGAGATGGGGATGAACCACGCCGGCGAGATCGCGGCGCTGGCGGCGATCGCGCACCCGAACGCCTGCGTCATCACGAACGCGGGCTCCGCGCACCTCGAGCACCTGGGCTCGCTGGAAGCGATCGCGCAGGAGAAGGCGTCGCTCGCGTTCGCCTTGAAGCCCGGCGAGCCGGCGTTCGTGGGCGCGGACTCGCCGCGGCTGCTGGCGGCGGTGAAGGGCGCGCCGGCGCGCGTGATCCCGTACGGGCTCTCGCGCGCCGCCGAGGTGCGGCCGGAGAAGGTCGAGGACCTGGGCCCCGACGGCGCGCGGTTCACGGTCGCCGGCTTCCCGAGCATCCACTTGAAGCTCATCGGCATGCACCAGGTGGCGAACGCGCTCGCCGCGCTCGCGGTGGCGCGCCACCTCCAGCTGGATCCGGCGGCGGTGGCCGCGGCGCTCGAGTCCTACCGTCCGCTCAAGGGTCGCATGGAGATCCAGCACGCGGGCGGCGCCACGCTGCTCGTGGATCACTACAACGCGAACCCCGATTCGATGCGGGCGGCACTCGCCACGCTCGCCGGCTGGCCGGGCGCCAAGCGCCGCATCGCCGTGCTCGGCGACATGCGCGAACTGGGCGAGACCGCGGCCCGCCTGCACGAGTCGGTCGGCTCGGAAGTCCGCGCCGCCGAGCTGTGGGTGGTGGGCGAGCATGCGGGCGACTACGCGGCCGGCGCGCGGAAGGCAGGTATCGAGGCGCGCCGCTTCGCCGACAAGGCCGCACTCGCCGCGGCGCTGCGCGAGCAGCTCGCGCCCGGGACCGTGGTGCTGCTCAAGGCCTCGCGCGGCGCGGCGCTGGAAGACGTGCTGTCCGGACTCCCCGTCGAGACCCAGGAGGCCTGACGCGTGCTCTACGAATGGCTCTATCCGCTGCACACGGTGCACGGGCTCTCGTACCTGAACCTGTTCAAGTACATCACCGTGCGTTCGGCGCTCGCGGCGGTCCTTGCGCTGCTCATCAGCTTCCTGCTCGGGCCGCCGATGATCGGGTGGCTGCGCCGCGTGAAGCTGGGCCAGAAGGTGCGCGAGGAGGGGCCGCAGAGCCACTACGTGAAGGCCGGCACGCCGACGATGGGCGGGCTGCTGATGCTCACCGCGATCGGCGTCCCGGTGCTCCTGTGCGGGAACTTCCACAACAAGCAGGTGTGGCTGGCGCTCGCGACCACGCTGTGGCTCGGCGGGCTCGGCTTCCTCGACGACTGGCTGCGCGTGGTGAAGAAGGCGCCGAAGGGCCTGCTCGGCCGCTACAAGCTCGTGGGGCAGTTCTCGATCGGCGCCATCGTCGCCGCGTGCGTGCTGCTGTGGCCCGAGCCCGCGGCCGGCCCCACGCTCACGCACGTGCCGTTCCTCAAGTCCTACTACTTCGACCTCGGGCTGCTGTTCATCCCGTTCGTGATGCTGGTGATCACCGGCGCGTCGAACGCCGTGAACCTCACCGACGGTCTCGACGGGCTGGCGTCGGGCCTGGTGGCGATCGCGGCGATCGCGTTCGCCGGCATGTGCTACCTCACCGGCCACGCCAAGTTCAGCGAGTACCTGAACACCGGCTACCTGCCGTTCGCGGGCGAGCTCACCGTGTTCTGCGCCGCCGTGCTCGGGGCGGCGCTCGGCTTCCTCTGGTACAACTGCCACCCCGCCGACGTGTTCATGGGCGACACCGGCTCGCTCGCGCTGGGCGGCGCGCTCGGCGTGGTCGCGGTGCTCATCAAGCGCGAGTTCTGGCTCGTGCTCGTGGGCGGCGTGTTCGTGGCCGAGGCGCTGTCGGTGATGCTGCAGGTGGCGTCGTTCAAGCTCACCGGCAAGCGCATCCTCAGGATGTCGCCGCTCCACCATCATTTCGAGCTGATCGGCTGGCCGGAATCACGCGTGGTGCTGCGCTTCTACATCGCGGGCGCGCTGCTCGCCCTGCTCTCCATCTCCACGTTCAAGCTCCAGTGAGCCCGCCGTGAGCCTGGATCTCCGCCATCCGCTGCCGGGACGCCACGCCCTGGTGGTGGGCGCCGCGCGGAGCGGCGTCGCGGCGGCGCGGCTGCTGCGCCGGCACGGGCTCGAGGTCAGCGTCTGCGACCGCCGCCCCGAGGCCGAGGTCGGGGAGGCCGCGCGCGCGTTGGCCGCGGACGGCGTGGCCTGCACGTGGGGCCGCGACGACGCCGCCCTGCTCGCGGACCACGAGTTCCTGGTGTGGAGCCCGGGCATCCCGATCGAGCACCCGCTCGCGGCCGCGGCGCGCGCCGCGCGGCGGCCGGTGCTCGGCGAGCTGGAGCTCGGCTACCGCGCCTCGCGCGCGCCGTTCGTGTGCATCACCGGCACGAACGGCAAGAGCACCACCACCGACCTCGTGGGCGCGCTGCTGCGCGCGGCCGGCCGCGAGGTCGAGGTGTGCGGCAACATCGGCCGCGCGCTGTGCGAGGTGGCCGAGCAGGTGAGCCCCACCGGGCTGCTCGTGGTCGAGGTGTCGAGCTTCCAGCTCGAAACGGTCGACCGGCTGCGGCCCTCGATCGCGACGTGGTTGAACCTGACGCCCGACCACCTCGACCGCCACCGCACGATGGACGCCTACGGCGAGATGAAGCAGCGGCTGTTCGCGCGGCAGACCGAGGAGGACTGGGCGATCCTCAACGCCGACGACCCCGAGGTGACGTCGCGGCGCACCGGCGACGGCGCGCCCGCCGAGTTCTCGGTCACGCGCCCGGTGGACGAGGGCGCGTTCTATGAGGACGGCGTGCTCTTCCTCGCGCACCGCGGCGGCCGCGAGCGGCTGCTTCGCCGCGAGGACGTGCTGCTTCCCGGCCCGCACAACCTGGCGAACGTGCTCGCCGCGCTCGCCACCGTGCTTCCGCTCGAGCCCGGCGCCGACGTGCTGCGCCGCGTGCTGCGCGAGTACCGCGGTCTCGAGCACCGGCTCGAGCCGGCCGGCGAGCTGGCCGGCGTGCGCTTCGTCAACGACTCCAAGGCCACGAACACCGACTCGCTGCGCGTGGCGCTGCAGAGCTTCCCCGAGCCCGTGGTGCTGATCGCCGGCGGGCGCGACAAGGGACAGGACTTCCGGCCGCTGGCACCGCTCGTGAGGCGCGCGGTGCGCCACCTCGTGCTGATCGGCGAGGGGGCGGAGACGCTGGCCAGGGCGTGGCCCGACGTCCGGCAGGAGCGGGCGGCGAGCCTGTCCGCGGCGGTCCGGGCGGCGTGGGAGGCGGCGCGGGAGCCGCGGGCCACCGTGCTGCTGTCGCCAGGATGCGCCTCATTCGATATGTTCAGGGACTACGAGGACCGTGGACGCCGCTTCAAAGAGGAAGTGGCGCGATTGGCGGCCAAAGGAGTGACCGCGTGAGGCGTGGAGATCGTTGGCTCTTGGGACTGGCCCTGCTGCTCACCGCCGTGGGGCTGGTCATGGTGTACTCGGCGGGGTCGTTCCACGCGTTCGTGCGCTACGGCGACTCCAATCACTTCCTCCGCCAGCAGCTCGTGCGCACCGTGCTCGGGGTCGGCGTGCTGCTCGCGTGCTCGCGGCTGAGCCTGCGCCGGCTGGAGATGCTCGCCCCCTGGCTGCTCGCCGGCGCGTGCGTGCTACTGGCGATGGTGGTGGCGATCGGCCACATGTCGAACGGCGCCACGCGCTGGCTGCGCCTCGGGTTCATGTCGCTCCAGCCCACCGACCTCGGGCGCCTGGCCGCGGTGGTGTTCCTCGCCTGGTGGCTCAAGCGCCGGCCGGTGGCCGAGCTGGGTTTCTGGCGCGGCATGATGCCGCCGCTGCTGATGCTGGGCGTGGTCGCGGCGCTGATCTTGAAGCAGCCGAACCTGAGCTCGGCCGGGCTGCTGCTCATGACCGGGTTCGTGATGCTGTTCATGGCCGGCGCGCCGCGCAAGTTCCTGCTCGCCCCGATCGCGGCCGGCGGGGCGATCGTGGCGCTGGCGCTCGCCACGCACCCGTACATGATGACGCGCGTCGACACGTTCCTCGGCTTCGTCACCGGCGGGCAACTCGACCACCGCGGCGCGGGCTGGCAGCTGGACCAGTCCCTGATCGCGATCGGCTCCGGCGGCATCCTCGGCCGCGGCCTGGGGGGCGGGCTGCAGAAGCTGCTCTACCTGCCCGAGGCGCACACGGACTTCATCTTCTCCATCCTCGCCGAGGAGCTGGGCCTGATCGGCGTGACGCTGCTGTTCGTGCTGCTCGGGCTGTTCCTGTGGCGCGGCCTGCGCGCGTCGGCGCGCGCGTCCGAGCCGTTCGCCTGCCTGCTCGCGGGCGGGCTCACGGTGCAGATCGGGCTCTACGCGATCGCGAACCTCGCCGTGGCGACGGGGCTCGCGCCCACGACCGGCCTGCCGCTGCCGTTCGTCTCGTACGGCGGCTCGGCGCTGCTCGTGAACCTCGCGGCCGCCGGGCTGCTGTATCGCGTGAGCGCGATGAACGGCGACGAGGACGCGCTCGTGCGCCAGCGCTGGTCGCGGGCGGGCGCGTGAAGATCCTGATCGCGGGCGGCGGCACCGGGGGCCACGTGTTCCCCGGCATCGCCGTGGCCGAGGAGCTGCGCGACCACCATCCCGGCGTCGAGATCGTGTTCGTCGGCGGCAAGCGCGGGTTGGAGGCCCAGGCCGTGCCCGAGGCGGGCTTCCGGCTGCGCACGCTCGCGACGTCCGGGTTCGCGCGCCGGCGGCCGTGGCGCTGGCCGTGGGCCGCGCTCGTCAACGCGTTCGGCTTCGTGCAGGCGCTGTGGATCGTGATGAGCGAGCGGCCCAAGGCCGTGCTCGGCACCGGCGGCTACGTGAGCGGCCCGGTCTCGGTGGCCGCGCGGCTGTTCGGCGCGCCGCTGCTGCTCCAGGAGCAGAACAGCGTGCCCGGGCTCACGAACCGCTGGCTCGCCCGCATCGCGAGCGAGGTGCACCTGTCGTTCCTCGAGGCGCGGCGCTACTTCCCGAAACGCGATCACCTCAAGGTCACCGGCAATCCCGTACGCAGCTACATCTTCTCCGGCGAGAAGGAGCAGGCACGGCGCGAGTTCAAGCTCGACGGCACCCGCCCGACGCTGTTCATCTTCGGCGGCAGCCTCGGGGCCAAGCGGATCAACGCGGCGGCGCTGGACGCGCTGCGCCGGCTGAAGGGCCGCTTCGAGGTGCAGTGCATCCTGCAGACCGGCCGCGAGGACCATGACGCGGTCGCGGCGGCGGTGGCGAGCGAGCAGCTGCCCGCCACGGTGCTGCCGTTCGTGAAGAAGATGCACCTCGCCTACGCCGCGGCCGACCTCGTCGTCTGCCGCGCGGGCGCGATGACGCTGGCGGAGATCGCGGTGTGCGGCCGGCCGAGCATCCTGATCCCGTACCCGTACGCCGCGCACGACCACCAGCACCTGAACGCGACGAACCTCGCCGATCGCGGCGCCGCGGTGATGATCGACGAGAGCGAGCTCACCGGCGAGCGGTTGGCGCAGGAGATCGCGCACCTGCTCGCCGACCGCCAGCTCCTGTCGCGCATGAGCACGAACGCGCGGCTGTTCGCGCGCCCGGACGCCGCCGCGCGGCTCGCGCGCTCGCTCGTGAGCTGGGCCGAGGGCCACCAGGGACGCGAGGCCGCCGAGGAACCCGTCGAGGAGGGGCACCTGTAATGTACGGCAGCACCCACCGCATCCACTTCATCGGCGTCGGCGGAGCCGGCATGAGCGGCCTCGCCGAGGTGCTGCTCAACATGGGCTACCAGGTGAGCGGCAGCGATCTCAAGGCGACCGACGTCACCGACCGCCTCGTCACGCTCGGCGGCCGCGTGTTCCTGGGTCACGCCGGATCGAACGTCGAGGGCGCGCAGGTCGTCGTCTACTCCTCGGCCGTGCGCCCGGACAATCCCGAGCTGGTGCGCGCGCGCGCGAACGGCATCCCCGTGATCCCGCGCGCCGACATGCTCGCCGAGCTGATGCGCATGAAGTACGGCGTCGCGGTGGGCGGGTCGCACGGCAAGACCACGACCACGAGCATGGTCGCGGCCGTGCTCCAGCGCGGCGGCCTCGATCCCACGATCGTCGTCGGCGGCCGGCTCAAGACGCTGGGCACGAACGCGCAGCTCGGCCACGGCCGCTTCCTCGTCGCCGAGGCCGACGAGAGCGACGGCTCGTTCCTGCGCCTGGCGCCCGCGGTGACCGTGGTCACGAACATCGATCGCGAGCACCTCGACCACTACAAAGACCTGGACGACATCCGCCAGGCGTTCGTCTACTTCGCGAACCGCGTCCCGTTCTACGGCGTCGCCGTGCTGTGCGCGGACGACGACAACGTGCGCTCGATCCTGCCCAAGGTGACGAAGCGCAGCATCCTCTACGGCACGCGACCGGAGGCCGAGATCCGCGGCACCGGGCTCGAGCTGTTCGCGCACGGCTCGCGCTTCCGCGTCGAGGCCGCGGGCGAGCGGATCGGCGCGATCGAGCTGGCCGTCCCGGGCCGCCACAACGCGCTCAACGCGCTCGCGGCCGTGGCGGTGGGCCTCGAGCTGGAGATCGCGTTCGAGCACATCGTCGAGTCGCTCGCGGCATTCCGGGGCGTGGGTCGTCGCTTCGAGCTGCGCGGCGAGGCCGCGGGCGTGCGCGTGGTCGACGACTACGGGCATCACCCCACCGAGATCGCGGCGACGCTGGCGGCGGCGAAAGGCTCCGGGGCCGGCCGCGTGCTCGTGGTGTTCCAGCCTCACCGCTACACGCGCACGGCGTCGCTCCGGGAGGAATTCGGCCGCTGCTTCGGCGACGCCGACCTCGTCTGGGTGATGGACGTGTACGCGGCGGGCGAGGCGCCGATCGCCGGCGTCTCGGGCGCCACCGTGGTCGAGAGCGCGCACGCGCACGGCGCGCGCCACGTGCACTACACGCCCACGTGGGCCGAGGCCGTCGAGGCGGCGCTGCACGCGGCGAAGGCCGGGGACGTGCTGCTGACCATGGGGGCCGGCGACGTGTCCAAGCTTGGTGAAATCCTGCTCGAGGGGCTCCGGGCCTCGAAGCCGCACGAGGTCCCTGCGGCCGGCCGGGGCGCACGATGAGCCGCTACCAGGGCAAGGCGTTGCAGCCGCCGCGCGGCAAGCGGCCACGCCCCGGCAAGCGCTCGCCGCTGCGGCTGCCGCTGCTCGTGGTCGCGGCCATGCTGGGGCTGGGCCTGCTCGCGATGCTCCCCTGGGGCGAGCTGCGCGCGAAGCTGCTGGTCGTGGGCCGCGTGCGCGTCTCGGGCCTGCGCTACCTCGATTCCGAGCAGGTTCGGCGCCGCTCCGGCCTTGCCCCGGGCCAGGACCTGCTGTCGCTCGACCTGGCGCGCGCGCGCCAGCTCGTGCTCATGGAGCCGCGCGTGCGCGCGGCGCGCGTGCGCCACGCCGGCCTGCGCGATGTGGAGATCCGCGTCGAGGAGCGGCTGCCCGCGCTGCTCGTGGAGCACGGCGAGCCGTGGGAGATCGACGCCACCGGCGTGCTGCTCGAGCCGCTGGAGAAGGGGGTGGTCGCGGATGTGCCGCTGCTCACGGGCCCCGACCTCTCCGAGGTGCGTCCCGGGAGCCAGGTCCAGACCATGGATGTGAGAAGAGGACTCGCGTGGACGACGGTTTTGAGCGACAATGCCCTCCGGCTCACCGGGCAGGTCTCGGAGGTGGACGTCTCCGATTCCGGTCTCACGAGGCTCGTGTTGCTGAACGGAGTCCGCGTGCTGGCGCCGGTGTGGCCGAACGGGACTCGACAGCTTTCGGGCCTCCGGGCCACGCTCGCCGACCTCGCCGCCAAGGGCATGACGCCACGCGAGGTGGACGTGCGGTTCAAGGACCAGATCGTCGTGCGCGGTGCGAGGCCCGACGGCCCCGCCGCAACGACCGGCAGCGCGCAGGACATTTGAGGCCACCGCGGGAGGGAACCCCATGGCGCAGGGCAGCCGGATATACGCCGGCCTCGACATCGGCACGACAAAGATCTCCTGCATCATCGCCGACCTCGGGCCGACCGGTGAGCTGCGCATCGTGGGCGTGGGCAACGCCCCGAGCGACGGCCTTCGGCGCGGCGCCGTCGTCGACCTCGAGAAGACCGTCGCCAGCATCACGCGCGCGGTCGAAGAGGCCGAGCGCATGGCCGGCGTCGAGGCGAAGGGCGTGCACGCCGGCATCGCCGGCGACCACATCCGCAGCCTGAACAGCCGCGGCGTGGTCGCGGTCTCGCGCAAGGACAACGAGATCGCCGCCGCCGACGTGGAGCGCGTGATCGAGGCCGCGAAGCAGATCGCGATCCCGCAGGACCGCGAGATCATCCACGTCATCCCCCAGGAATTCATCGTCGACGACCAGGAGGGCATCAAGTACCCGGTCGGCATGAGCGGCGTGCGGCTCGAAGCCGAGGTGCACATCATCACCGGTGCGGTGACGAGCGCGCGCAACATCTGCCGCGCGATCCAGCGCGCCGGGCTCAAGGTCTACGACCTGACGCTCGAGCCGCTGGCGTCGGCCGCCGCGGTGCTCGACCCGGACGAGAAGGACCTCGGCGTCGTGCTGCTCGACATCGGCGGCGGCACCACCGACGTGGCCGTGTACCACGAGGGCGCGGTGCGCCACACGGCGATCATCCCGTTCGGCGGCGCGAACGTGACCAGCGACATCGCGATCGGGCTCCGGACGCCGATCGACAAGGCGGAGAGCATCAAGATCCAGTTCGGCGCCGCGCTCGCGGCGCTCGTCAACGGCGACGACTCGGTGAGCGTGTCGGGCGTCGGCGGCCGCGGCGACAAGGAGATCTCGCGCCACGTGCTCGCGAGCATGATCGAGCCGCGCATGGAGGAGATCTTCGCGCTGGCCAACAAGGAGGTGCGCAAGAACCACTTCGCCCCGCTGATCGGGGGTGGGGTCGTTCTCACCGGCGGCTGCTCGCTGCTGCCGGGCTCGGTGGAGCTGGCCGAGCAGGTGTTCGAGATGCCAGTCCGCCTGGGGGTGCCGCGCGGCCTCGGCGGGCTGTCGGCGAACGTGAGCGATCCACGTTACGCCACCGGGGTGGGGCTCGTGCTCCATGCCGCGAAGTCGGAAGAGGGTCCGGGGGATTTCGTCGAGGCCGGCCCGTCCAAGGCTCGGACGGGGTTCGACCTTCGTAACTGGTTCGCCGACCTGTTCTGAAGTCCATCACGCCGGGTCCTCACGGGTACGACGCCCGCGGGCCCGAACCAGGGAGGGTTCCCATGTCCACGTTCGAACTCGAGATCGACCGCAGCAACTCGGCGAGGCTCAAGGTGATCGGCTGCGGCGGCGCCGGCGGCAATGCGGTGAACCGCATGATCGGCGCCGGGCTTCGCGGCGTGGAATTCATCGTCGCCAACACCGACATGCAGGCGCTCGCGCAGTCGCTCGCGCCGACGCGCATCCAGATCGGCGTCAACACCACGCGCGGCCTGGGCTCGGGCGGTGACCCGCAGACGGGCCGCCGCTCGGCGGAGGAGGACGAGGCCGCGATCACGGACGCGGTCGCCGATGCCGACATGGTGTTCATCACCGCCGGCATGGGCGGCGGCACCGGCACGGGCTCCGCGCCCGTGGTGGCACGTCTCGCGCGCCAGGCCGGCGCGCTCACCGTGGCCGTGGTCACGAAGCCGTTCCAGTTCGAGGGCCGGCGGCGGCTGCGCCAGGCCGACGAGGGCCTCTCCGAGCTGCGCAACGAGGTGGACACGCTGCTCGTGATCCCGAACGAGCGGCTGCTCTCGGTGGTCGACAAGACCACGGCGCTCTCCGAGGCGTTCTCGGTCGCCGACAACGTGCTGCTCCAGGCCACGAAGGGCATCTCGGAGCTGGTCACGGTGCCGGGGCTCGTGAACCTCGACTTCGCCGACGTGAAGAGCATCATGGCCTGCCGCGGCAACGCGCTCATGGGCACGGGCAAGGGCACGGGCCCGAACCGCGCCGTGGACGCGGCCAGCCAGGCGGTCTCGAGCCCGCTGCTCGAGGACGTCTCGATCCATGGCGCCGAGGGCGTGCTCGTGAACATCACCGGCGGTCGCGACCTCACGCTGCACGAGGTGAACGAGGCCGCGCAGGTGGTGACCCAGGCCGCCGGTGACGACGCGAACGTCATCTTCGGCGCGGTCATCGACCCGTCGCTGGACGGCGACCTGCTGATCACCGTCGTGGCCACCGGCTTCGGCGCGCACGGCACGAACATGCGGATCGTCGAGCGCATGCACCGGCCGCAGCCGCTCGCGGTCGTGAACGGCACGCCCGCGCCGGCCGAGGCGGCGGGACAGGGGCAGGGGCAGGACGCCGGTCGCAGCTCGGGCTGGCCGCGGCGCGAGCCGCGCCCGCAGTGGGGCCGCTCGAGCTCGCGTGCGGACTCGCTCGAGGTGCCGACGTTCCTGCGGCGCAACATGGACTGAGTCCCGGACCGGACACGAGACGGAGTCACTGAGGCCGCGTTGGCATTCCTGTCGTCGCTGGTGAAGTGGGGGCATACCCGTCGCTACAACGAGGGTATCCTTCACTTCAACCGCGGCGAGTTCGAGCGTGCCGCGGCGTGCTTCGAGGCAGTGCTCGAGGAGATCCGGGACCCCGACGACCCGGACCACTGCCTGGCCCGCGTGCACGCCGCCGAGGCGCGCGCGAACCTCGGGCTCGCGTGCGTGCACGCCGGTGACTTCGCGCGTGCGGAGGCGCAGTTCACGCGCGCGCTCGAGGAGAACCCCACGTTCCCCGACCTGCGCTACCAGCGCGCGCGCATCTACGAGCGCTCGGGGCGCACGGACGAGGCCATCGCCGACCTGGAGCGCGCGCTCGCCGAGCACCCGCACTACGTCGAGGCCCACCTGCTGCTCGCCGTCTGCCTGGCGGCGAAGGGCGAGCGCGAGCGCTCGACCGCGGCCCTCGGCGAGGCGCTGGCACTCGGCCTCGATGCGCCCGAGTGGGTGACGCCGGAGGTGGCGCGCGAGTGGACGGGTGAGCAGTGGCGCCGGCTCCTGGAGCGCGAGCCCGCGGCCCCCGGCCGGCCGGCGCGCGCGCGCGCGGCGGACCAGCGCACGGGCGACGCCGCGCTCGACGAGGCGCTCGCGCGCCAGCAGGCCGGGGACCTGGAGGGCGCGATCCAGGCGCTGACCCGGGCGGTTGCGGAGCGGCCCGCGTACGCCGACCTCCGCTGCCGCCTGGCGGGGCTGCTGCTGGACGCGGGGCGGCTGGAGGGCGCGCGCGCCCACGTGCGCGTGGCGCTGGAGCTGAACGCGCGCTACCTCGAGGCGCGGCTGCTCGCCGCGCGCGTGGAGCTCGAGCACGGCGACGGTGCGGCGGCGGAGGAGCAGATCGCGCACGCGCTCTCGACGCACGCGCAGTACCCCGACCTCTGGTTCTGGCTCGGGCTCGTGCGTTTCCGCCGCGGCGACCTGGACGGCGCCGTGGAGCCGCTCGAGCGCGCGGTCGAGCTGAATCGCCACTTCGCGCGCGCGCAGCGGCTGCTGGGCCTGGTTTATCACGCGCTGGGCCGTCCGGATGAGGCACTGCGCGCCGTGCGCCGCAGTCTCGCGCGCGAGAGCGAGGCACCGCGCGTGGCGCTCGCCGAGTCGCAGCTGCTCCACGAGCTGGGCGACCTGGCCGGCGCCGAGCACGCGCTGCGCCGTGCGCTCGCCGTGAGCCCGGACTGGCCCGATCTCCACCTGAGCCTAGCGCGCGTGCTGCACACGCAGGACCAGCTCGAGGAGGCCGCGTCCGCCTACGACCGCGCGCTGGAGCTCCAGCCCGGCTACGACGCCGCGGCGCTCGAGCGCGCCGCGCTGGCGCTGGAGATGCGCCGGCCGGAGCTCGCCGATGCGTGGCTCGTGCCGCTCATCGAGCGCCGGCCGCGCTGGGCCGACGCCCACGCGCTGCTCGGCCGCGCGCGGCTCGCGCGCGGGGACGCCGACGGTGCGGAGCACCCGCTCCGCCAGGCGATCGCGATCCATCCCGGCTTCGCCGCCGCGCACGCCGACCTGGGCTGGGCATTGCTCCGCCTCGGCCGCGCGATCGACGCCGACGCGGCGTTCGCGCGCGCACTGGAGCTGGACCCGCTCCATGCGCTGCCCCGCGAGCAGCTCGCCTGGCGCGAACTGCTCACGGCCGCGCGCGAGGGCTGAACGCCGTTTCCGGCGACATGGACGAGCTCTCCGGTTGACTCGTGAACGGGCGGGCACCCCCGGGTGCCTGCCCGCTCATGGGCCACGTTCCAGAGCGCACATGCGGCGAGAGGGACAGCCCAAACTCATTCTGGTACCACGCTCTGGCTGCGCTCCGCGACCACATGGGGGGCTTCGGACAACGGCTTGATACCTCATTGAACCGAAGTCGCGTTCAGGGGTACGGTCATGACAAGCGGCGCCCCACGCGGTACCGGGTCCCGTGCGGGGAAGTCAGGATCCCGCGGGCGTCGCGGCAGGTTTCCGAAGGAGGTCGTGGACATGACTCGCCCTCTCGCGATCCGCCTCGCATCTCTGCTCGCAGGGCTCTCGCTCGTGTCGTTCCCGGCACCGTCGTTCGCCCAGGCCGTCAATGGTTCCTGGTCGATGGTCTCCGATGGGGGCGTGCACCCCAGCCCGCGCCGGGAATACGCGTCCATGTACGACGCGACGAACCACCGCTACATCGTTTTCGCCGGCGCGTGGGGCGACCTCTACGGCGGCTACCAACTGTTCAACGAGGTGTGGGCGCTGACGCTGGGACCCGCGCCGGCGTGGAGCCTGCTCACCACGGCGGGTTCGCCCCCGGGCGAGCGGCACAGCCCGCAGTTCGGCTACGACGCCGCGCGCAACCGGCTGCTCATCTTCGGCGGCTACGGCCGGCACCATCCGGGTGATCCGTACGCTTACCTGAACGACGTCTGGCAGCTGTCGCTCGACGGCACGCCGACGTGGACCGAGTTGTTCCCGACCGGCACGCCGCCGCCTGGTCGCCTCGCGGGCGCGGCGGTGTACGACGACTTCCGCCAGCGCTTCGTCGGCTTCGGCGGCACGGTCGGCCTGCCCGTCGATACGTGGGAGCTGGACCTCTCCGGTGCGCCCGCTTGGAACGTGATGACGACCGGTGGCCCCTCGCCGCCGGGCATGTACGGCATGGCATCGATCTTCGACGCGCGCCGCGACCGCATGATCATCTTCGGCGGCTCGACCAGCGACGGTTACTACGGCGTCCACAACGACACGTGGGCGTTGAACCTGCGCGCGGCCGAGCCGTCGTGGCACAAGCTGACCCCCTTGGGCACGCTGCCGGCGGCGCGGCGGACGATGACGTCGATCTACGATCCGATCCGTGACCGCATGATCGTCTACGGCGGCTGGGACTCGGGTGGCAACAGCAACGCGAACTTCCTCGGCGACACGTGGGAGCTGGCGCTCGACAACAACCCGACGTGGACGCAGCTGGCGCCGGCGGGACCGCTGCCGACGGGCCGCGACGCGACCGCAGCGATCTACGACCCGGTGAACGACCAGCTCACGGTGTTCGGCGGCTGGACCGGCACGAACATGCTCGCGGACAGCTGGCTCCTGCACTGGGGCGAGACCGGGCAGGCGGCGGCGATGGCGACCAGCTCGTCGGCGAGCCCGACGAACGCGCACGTCGAGTGGCAGATCACGGACAACACGAGCCCGTACGCGGCGGTCTACCGTCGCCAGGGCACCGGTCCGTGGTCGAGCCTGTCGATCGCGCAGGCCGATGCCACCGGGCACCTGGCGTTCGACGACGCCACGGTGACGGCGGGCGCGCAGTACGGCTACATGGTGGTGATCCCGTCCGAGAAGGGGAGCCAGTTCGGGGGCCAGGCGAACGTCACCGTGCCCACGACGACCGGCGTCGGCGATCACGGCTCGCGGCTGGCGCTGGAGCGCGTGCAGCCGAACCCGGTGCGCGCGCGGTTCGCGGTGTCGTTCACGCTGGTGGACGGGTCGCCGGCGGCCTTGGAGCTCTACGACGTGAACGGGCGTCGGGTGCTGGAGCGCGCGGTGGGGCTGGGCGCGGGGCGGCACACGGTGTCGCTCGGCAGCGCCGGGGACTTCGCCTCGGGGATGTACTTCCTGCGGTTGACGAGCAACGGCGAGACGCTGAACCAGCGCGTCGTGATCGGGCACTGACGCGCAACGCATGCGCATGAACGGGCGGCCACCCCTCGCGGGCGTGGCCGCCCGCCGTTTTCACGATTCCGCGGCGGCGGTTCGCGTGGGCGGGCCGGTTCATGTAAACCTCCGCACCCCATGGCCGCGAACCGCCACAACCTTGAGCCGCGTTCCGCTCGGTGCCCGGATGATCCTGAACCCCGGCCGTGACCATTCCGCCTTCGGCGGAACCTCCACGACCGGGCTCGACGCCGGCGCGACGTCGCCGGACCCGGCATTGGTCGAACAGGTGATGGCCTGGATCGACGCGCTTCCGGCGGGCGGCGGACGCCGTGCGGCCATCTTCGGCGACGTGCGCCCCTGGTCCGAAGCGCTGTCGCGGCGCGGCTACCGGATCGAAGCGCCGCGCGAGGCCTCCATCGACCTGGCGCTCGTCGTGGGCGTGCTCGAGCGGGAGGCTTGGGACCGCTGGACGCTGCAGCAGCTCCATCGCGCGATCGTGGACGGGGGCCACCTCATCGTGGCCGTCCCGAACCTGCGGGCGCTGACGGGCCCAGGCGATCTCGCGTTCCTCACCGGGCGGCTGGCCCGGGAGCTCAAGAACCGCTCGCGACGGGCGCTGGGCCTGCCCCCGCCGCGCGAGGCGTTTCGCGGGCGCCGCTATCGCGCGGAGGACCTGGAGCGAACGCTCTCGACGCTCGGTTACGTCGTGCGGCAGCGATCGGCATGCGGGCTCGGCTGGATCGCACCGTTGGGGACTTCGCGCCTCGCGCAGCGCGTCGCCCGCACCCACGTGCTGCTCTGCGAGCGCGTGCCCGGGCGGTTCGGCGCCAGCTCGCGGCGCCCGTATCCGGACCCGGCGTCCCATCGCGTTCGCTTCGAGCGCACGCACCGCCGCTACCTCGAGGATCGCTCGCGCTGGCTCGCCGAGCATCCGCGCTTTCGCCCCGCGACGGTGGCCGCGTTCGATCCGTCCGCCTACGCCGGCCGGCAGGTCCTGGTGCTCGCGCCGCATCCCGACGACGAGCTGATCGGCTGCGGGGGAACGCTGGCGCGACTCATCGCCGGCGGCGCTCGCGTCACCGTGATCCAGGCCACCGACGGGTCCGAGGCGGCCTCGCTGTGGAACGCGCCCGACGACGTGCGGCGCACGGTCCGGCTGGAGGAGGCGCGGGCCGTCGGCGAGGCGATGGGCTTCGAATCGGTGATCTGCTGGAACGAGGACAACGCCGCGTTCCGCGAGCGCGCGGAGCGCGTGGACGAACTCATGGAGTTGTTGCGGCGGCTCCGCCCGGCGCTGGTCTTCACGCCGTTCGTCACCGACGTGCATCCCGATCACCGCGTGCTGAGCGGCATGCTCGCCCGGGCGCTCGCGCGCGCGGGGGAGGCGGTGCCGGACAGCCGGGTGCTCAGCTACCAGGTCTGGTCGCTGGTTCCGCCGAACCTCTACTGCGACGTCACCGACACGATGGACGTCGTGGAGCGCGGGCTGTGGCGCTACGACACGGCGATGAAGGTCGACGACTACGTTCATTTCTGCCAGGACCGGAACTATCACGACGCCATCGCCTACGCCGGGCATCCCGGGTTCGTGGAAGCATATTTCGCGATGCCGGCGGCGTCGTATCCGGAGCTGGCGGCGACCGTCGGAGGCTCCCGTGGCTGAAGCGACGCCGTCGATGCCGTGGCGCCTCGAGCGCTATCGCGATGGCGACGAGGAGGCCGTCCTCGCGCTCTTCCGCACCGTGTTCGGCAAGGCGCGCTCGCTCGAACACTGGCGCTGGCAGTTCAAGGCCAATCCCTACGGGGGGCCGTTCGTGTCGATGGCGCGTCGCGAGCGCGATGACCTCGTCGTGGGCAGCTACAGCGTCATGCCGGTCCTGCTCAACGTGATGGGGCGATCCGTGCCGGCCTGCCAGTCGGTGGACACGGCCGTGCATCCCGATCACCGCGGCCAGCGCCTGTTCGAGACCACCGCCAGCGACTGCTACGCCTGGTGCGCCAGCGCGGGGCTGCAGGCCGTTGTCGGGTTCCCCAACTCCAGCTCCTATCCGGGGTTCATGCGCACGCTGGGCTGGAGGCGCATCGTCTTCCCCGATCAGCACCTCCTGAGGCTCGGCATCGGCGCGGCGCTGGCCAGGCGCACGCGGATCCCGCTGCTGCCCTCGCTCGCGGACGCCACGTACCGATGGCGGCGGCGGATCGGGCTCGGCTCACGGCGCGCGCTGCTGCGCCGCCTGGTGGGCGGCGAGCTCACGTTCCGCGTCCACGACCGCGTGCCGGCGGCCTACGAAGCGCTGTGGAACGCGTGCCGTTCGCTCGAGGTGCTGTCGATCTGGAAGGACACGAAGTACTTCGCCTGGCGCTACGACCAGAATCCCGACCATCGCTTCAGCTACTTCACGCTGGAGCGGGCCTCCGGCGAGATCGCGGCGCTGGCGGTGGGCGTGGACCTGGGCGGCGTGCTCACGCTCTGCGAGCTGATGATCGAGGGGCGGAACGCGCCGGTCGGCCGCTGGCTCGTGGCCGAGATCGCGCTCCACGCGCTGTCACGCGGGATGCGGACGGTGAGCTTCCTCGGTGCCGACCAGGGACTGTTCCACGACGTCTTCGAGGGCTTCGCGTGCGAGCGTTCGTACACGAACGTCTACTGCGGGCGCGCGTTCGACTCGGCGGTGCTCACCGAGCTCCTGCCGCAGCCCGGGAACTGGACGGTGACGTTCGGCGACGGCGACTTCGTCTGACGCGCGCCGACGTTCAGATCGCGGCGGCGATCGTCGTGCCGCGGACCGCCTTCTCGACCTTGCCGCTGCGCAGGCAACGCGTGCACACGTCGATCTGCTTCGGCCGGCCGTCCACCTTCGCCCGCACCCGCTGGATGTTCGGCTTGAACATGCGCTTGGTGACGTTGTTCGCGTGGCTCACGTTCTGGCCGGCCATGCGCATCTTGCCGCAGACGAAGCACTTCGCCATCGGGATCTCCTCCACACAAGGAACAGGCGCCCGGGAGGGACTCTCACGAGGGCGCACCGGTAGGCACTGAAGGCGGCGGACTATACGCGCCCGGCCACATCGTGTAAAGGTGCGCACACCGTGCGGAACGCCCTTCGGCAGTGGGCGGGATGCACGCCGTGGCACGCGCCCAGACCCACAACCTCTTGACGCCACGGGATTCAACGCACCCGCGCGCAGCCGGTTGACAGCGAGCGGACTGCACGAGGCCCGTTTCTTGGAGGCGGACTCGAGCGGCGCGGGAGTGGACCCTCTCGCGCTGCGTACGTTGGACAGGCCGGCGCGACCTTCCCGGGAGGGATGGGTCCGCGCCGGCCCGAGGGCGTCCGGTACCCGGGCAGTGAGCCAGCAGGGAGGTGGCCATGAGAGTTCGACCGCGTGGTGAGCGGGTGCGGTGGGAGCCGGGGGTGGCGTCGTGAAGGCCGCCCTCTTCGCGGTGGTGATCGTGAGCGGCATGGAGGCCGCCGGCTTCCTCGGGGCGTGCCCGAAGGCGCCGCAGCCCGGTGAGCCCCTGCGCGACCTGACGCCCGAGCAGCTCGCGAGCTTCAACGCCGGAAAGGCGATCTTCGCCAAGGAATTCGAGCCCGATGAGGGCCTCGGGCCGCTGTTCAACGCGCCGGCCTGCGGCGAGTGCCACGAGGAGCCGGTGCTGGGCGGCCACGGGGACGAGGACGAGACGCACGCCGCGGTGGCGCAGCCGGACGGCGCCTGCGACCTGCTCGCGGCGCACGGCGGCCCGGTGTTCCAGGCGCACACCACGCCGGCACTGAAGCAGGCACTGGGCCTCGACAGCGAGCCGATCCCGGCGGAGGCCACGACGCGCGCCATCCGCACGTCGCCCGACGTGTTCGGGTTCGGCCTGCTCGACGCGGTGCCGGACGACGCGATCCTGGCGCGCGCCGACTCGGCGGACCGCGACCACGACGGCATCTCGGGCCGCGTGAACCGCTTCGTCGACGGCCGCATCGGGCGCTTCGGCCGGAAGGCGCTGCTGCCGAACCTGGACGAGTTCAACGCCGGCGCGTTCGTGATCGAGATGGGCGTCACGAATCCGGGCGCGCTGGTGGAGGAGACGATCGGCGGCAAGCCGATCCCGGCGGGCGTGGACCCGACGCCGGAGCCGGAGCTCTCCGCGGAGGCGCTGCGCAGCGTGCAGGACTTCGTTCGCTTCCTCGCGCCGCCGCCGCAGCTGCCGCTCACGTACGAGGGCGAACACGGCCGCCAGCTGTTCCGCAGCATGGGCTGCATCTCGTGCCACACGCCGGCGCTCGTCACGGGCCCGAACAAGGTGCGCGCACTGGACCGCAAGGTCGTGAACGCCTACACGGACCTGCTTCTCCACGACATGGGCACGGAGCGCGCCGACATCTGCCTCGGCCTCGCGACCCCGTCCGAGTTCCGCACCGAGCCGCTGATGGGCCTGAGACTCGCGACGAAGTTCCTCCACGACGGCGCCGCGACCACGATCGAGCAAGCCATCGAGCTCCACGCCGGCGAAGCCCAACGCTCCCGCGACTACTACATGAAGGCCCCCGCGAAGGAGAAGGAAGCACTGCTGGCGTTCCTGAAGTCCTTGTAACTGACACGCAGGCATGCTCGGGCTCGCCGGCCCGGGTGCGGGGGGATGCGGACGAGGCCAACGCTCGGCTGGCCGCTCGGCCGCCGCCTCGTGGCGTAGCCCGAGGGGTGGGGTTCGCGGGGGGATGCGAAGGAGAGCAGTCGAGAGCAGGCCGGAGCCCAGGAGGGCGGAGGCCGATGCGAACGACAGCGCCGGGGCCGCCAGGATGGCGGCCCCAAGCGATGCTCTTCTTCGCATCCCCCCGCGAACCCCGCCCCGAGCTGTGCGCACACCACTCCGAGCGGTGCGCACCCGCCCCGAGCCGTGCGCACCCGCCCCGAGCTCACGGCTGTGCGAACAACAGCGAACGTCGTTAGATTCGCGCGCCATGAGCACGACGAACCGCCCGGCGTCCGCGATGGACGCCCTCACGAGAGTGCAGTTCCTGGCCGGAGTAGGCCCGCAGCGAGCGCTTGCCTTCGAGCGCATCGGGATCGTCACGCTCGAGCACCTCGTCCGGCACTACCCCCGAACTTGGCTCGACGCCAGCCGCTTCGTGAAGGTGAAGGACTTGAAGCCCGGCGAACTGCTCACGGTCGTCGGCGAGGTGAGGCACGCCTCGGCGCTGCGCACCCGCGGCGGACGGACCGACTTCGCCGTCACCGTGAGCGATGGCAGCGGCACGCTGCCGTGCTACTTCTTCGGCCAGTCCTGGCTCGCGCGCACGCTCACGCCCGGCACGCGCGTCGTCGTGAGCGGCGAGATCGGCGGCGCCGAGCGGCAGATGCTCAATCCCATGTTCGAGGTCGTCGAGGGCGACCTCGAGTCGCTGCTCCACGCCGGCCGCCTCGTGCCCGTGCACGCGCTCACGCGCGGGCTGTCCACGCGCGGCGTGCGGCAGGCGATCCGGCGCGCGCTCGATGCGATCGCCGACCGCGTCGCGGACTGCGTGCCCGCCGAGGTCGCGCGCGAGCGCTCGCTCGGCCCGCTGGCGGAGGCCCTGCGCGACATCCACTTCCCGCCGTCTGCGGCGGCGCTCGAGGCCGCCCGCCGTCGCCTGGCGTTCGAGGAGCTGTGGCTGTTGCAGATGGTCATGGCCCTCCGCCGGCGCTCGCTCGCCGAGGAAGGCCAGGCGCTCGCGCTCGTGGCCCCCGGCTCGGCTTCGCTCGACGGTCCCGGCACGCTCGCCGCGCGCGTCCGCGCGTCGCTGCCGTTCACGCTCACCGACTCGCAGGAAGGAGCGCTGCGCGACATCGCAGCGGACCTCGCGCGCTCGCGTCCCATGCACCGGCTGCTCGTGGGCGACGTCGGGAGCGGCAAGACCGTCGTCGCGTTGCTCGCCGCCTGTGCCGCGATCGAGCGCGGGCAGCAGGCGGCGCTGCTGGCGCCCACCGAGATCCTGGCGCGCCAGCACGGCGCGAGCCTCGCCCGGCTCGCCGGGCCCGCCGGCGTACCGGTCGCCGTGCTCACCGGGGCGTCCACGGCGGCCGAGCGCCGCGCGCTCCAGGCCCGGCTCGCGGCCGGCGAGCCGCTGCTCGTCGTCGGCACGCACGCGCTGCTCGAGGAGCGGCTCCAGTTCCCCGCGCTCGCGCTCGCGATCGTGGACGAGCAGCATCGCTTCGGCGTGCGCCAGCGGGCGGCGCTGACGGGCAAGGGGCCGCTGCCGCACGTGCTCGTGCTCTCCGCGACGCCGATCCCGCGCACGCTCCAGCTCGCGTGGTTCGGCGATCTCGAGCTCTCGGTCATGCGCCAGCGCCCGGCGGGCCGCGGCCGGCTCGTGACCCGCGTCACCGGCGAGGAGAAGTACCCGCAGGTGGTGGAGTTCATGGCCCGCGAGCTCGGCGCCGGCCGCCAGGCGTTCGTGGTCGTGCCGTCGATCGAGGAGGGCCCGCGCGCCGACGTCCGCGCCGTCGAGACCGAGATCGAGCGGCTGCGCGCCCAGCCGCTGCTGAGCCCCTGGAGCATGGCGTGCCTGCACGGGAAGATGAAGCCGGACGAGAAGTCCCGGATCATGGACGCCTTCCGCGCCGGCACGGTCCACGTGCTCGTCGCGACGACCGTGGTCGAGGTGGGCGTGGACGTCCCGAACGCGACGCTCATGGTGGTGGAGAACGCCGAGCGCTTCGGGCTCACGCAGCTCCACCAGCTGCGCGGTCGCGTGGGGCGCGGCGAGCATCGCTCGGTGTGCGTGCTCGTGGCCGGCGCGCTCGCCGGGGAACGCGCGCGGGCGAGGCTCACGGAGATGTCGCGCACCGACGACGGCTTCGAGCTGGCCGAGGCCGACCTGCGCCTGCGCGGCCCGGGCGAGCTGTGGGGGACGCGGCAGACGGGCCTGCCCGACCTGAAGCTCGCCGACCTCGTGCGCGACGAGCCGCTGCTGCTCGAGGCCCGCGAATCCGCCGTGGCGCTGGTCGCGCGGGATCCGCAGCTCCTGGAACGCGACCACGCGGTCCTGCGGCGGGCGCTGCGCGAGCGCTTCCACGACGCGCTCGCGCTGGCGCTGGCCGGGTGAGCGGCGCTCGCGATACCCTCTCCGGCCCATGACCGACCTGCCCGTCCAGTGCCCCTCGTGCTCGGCGCAGTATCTGCTGCCGCCGGAGCTGCTGGGTGCGGCCGGCGCCTCCGTGCGCTGTCCCACGTGCGCGGCCGAGTTCGTGGTCGACGCGAAGGGCCGGCTGGTGACGGCGGAGGCCAGCGAGCAGGGCCTGCGCGCGCTCGCGCGCGGCCTGTTCGACGAGCTGTCGCTGCGGCTCGGCCCCCGGCTCGAAGCGGCGGCGCGCGAGCGACGACTGTTCGCCGAGCACGGGCCGGCGCTCATGGAGGCATGGGACGAGTTCCGGCGCCGCGCCGGCGCGCGCGCACCGTCGCACCCGTTCCGCGACGAGCTGCGCGAGCGCTTCGGTGTCGAGCTGTTCCCGCCGGGCGACGTCTCAGACAGAGCCTAGCCCCGCGGCGGCACCTGCATCAGCTCGCGCGCGCGCCGGCCCCAGGCCAGCGACAGCAATCCGGCGCCCGAGACGCATGCGGCCGCGGTGCACAACGCCACCGACGTCCCGAACAGCGGCGTGAGGATGGTGGCGACCGCGAGCGAAACCAGCAGCAGCAGGCGCATCGTGAAATCGCGGAGCGAGAACACGCGGCCGCGCTGGTGGAGGTCGGTGCCCTCCTGGAACAGCGTCTCGGTGAGCACGAACGCCGGCGCGATGCAGGCGCCGATCAGGAAGCTCGCGATCGCGAACACCGCGTAGCGCCGCGACACCGCGATGCACACGATCCACACGCCCGCGAGCGCCATGCCGAGCCCCAGCAGCAGCGGGCGCGGCACGCGCCGGCCGCGCGTGTTCACCCACCACGTGGAGAGCGCCGCGCCGACGCCGAGCGCACCGCCCAGCCCCGCGATGCGCTCGGCGCCGGGGATGCTGGCCACGCGTTGGATGTGCTGGATGCCGGCCACCTGCACGAACCCGCCGCCCACCCACACCGCGGACAGCGCGGTGAGCGCGAGGCCCACGGCGGGCGAGCCGCGCACGACGCGCAGTCCCTCCACGATCTCACGCCAGTAGCCCTTCACGGTGACGTCGGTCACGGCGCGTGGCCGCGGGCGATAGCGGATGAGCGCGAGCGAGATCACCGACACGCCGTACGTGGCCGCGTCCATCAGGATCGCCATCGGCCAGCCCCAGTGGTCCACGACCCAGCCGCCCATGGCGAAGCCCGCCACGGTGCCGACGATGCCGGCCACGACGAGCAGCGTGTTCGCGGACAGCAACTGCTCGCGCGGCACGATCTCCGGCGTCATCGCGCTCTTCGCCGGCAGGAAGAACACGTTGCAGGTGAAGACGAGGAACACGAGCGTCCACACCGGCGTCGCGAGGTGGGTGGCGTTGTAGACGAACGGGATCGCGAGCACGCACAGCGCGCGCGCCAGATCGGAGACGATGAGCACGCGGCGCAGGTTCCAGCGGTCCACCCACGGCCCCGCGAACGGTGCGAACAGCAGCACGGGCAGCACCGAGACGGTGCCGTGCAGGCTGAGCATGAGCGACGACTGCCCGGGATCGTGATAGTCGCGCGTGTGCTGCTGCACGAGCCCGATCAGCGCCAGGTAGTTGAGGCGATCGCCCCAGAGCGAGATGAGCTGTCCCCACCACAGCGCGCCGAAGTCGCGCTGGAGGAGCAGCGGGCGGGACGGCGGTGCCGGGGGGGTACCCGGCGGGGCCGGATCCGGTGCGGCCGGCCCGTCCTCAGGCACGCTGCGACTCAGGCCGCCGAGCCGGCTTCGCCTGCTGCCCCGGGCCCGGCGCTGCCGGGCATCCCGGCGGCGGCGTTGCGGCGGCCGGCGGCGTGCCGGTCGACCGCGTCGCGATACACCTGCTCGATCGAGTCCACGACGCTCGGCCACGCGAACTCGAGCGCGCGCCGGCGGCCGGCCTCGGCGAGCCGGCCCCGGCGCTCGGGCGCCTCGACGAGCTGCGAGAGCGCGCGGGCCAGCGCCGGCACGTCGCCGGGCGGGAACACCACCGCGTCGCGGCCGGGCGTCACCACGGTGCGATAACCGGGGATGTCCGAGCACACCACCGCGCGGCCGGCGGCCATGGCTTCCACGAGCACGATGCCGAAGCTCTCGTTGCCGGTGGCCGGCGAGCAGAAGATGTCGCCGGTCGCGTACCAGCGCGGCAGGTCCGCGCTCGGCACGTGGCCGAGGAAGTGGACGTGCTCGCGCGCGGAGGACGCCACGCCGGCCATGATCTGCGGTCGCAGGTAGGAGTCGCCGACGACGAGCAGCCGCGCACGGCCGTCCGTGCGCTCGACCACCTCGGGCATGGCGGCGATCAGGTCCTGCACGCCCTTCCTCGGGTCCAGCCGGCCCACGAACAGGATGTTCGTGTGCGCGGGGTCGCGCCAGCGCTCGAACGGCGGCACGAGCGGGTGGAAACGCTCCACGTCGACGCCGTTCGGGATCACGTCGTAGGGGCCGGGGTGGTAGAGCTCGGCGGCGCTCTTCGCGGTGCTGCTCACCGCGATGCGGCCATCGAGCCGGCCGAGCGCGTTCAACAGCATCGGCCGGAAGAGGTCCTGGATTGCGGTGCGTCCGCCCGTCGAGTGGAACGTGCCCACGGTGGCCCGGTCGGAGACCTGCACGGCGAACAGCGGCAGCGACGGTGCGCCCGGGTTGTGCACGTGCACGACGTCGAGATCCAAGTCGCTTATCGCGCGCTTGAGCTGGCGCTTGAGCGAGATCCCGATCGCGAAGTCCACGAACGCGCGGTTGAACGGCACGAGGATGTTCCAGCCGATGCGCAGCACGCCGTCGGTGAAGCCCTTCTCGCCGCGGCGGAAGAAGCTGGTGATGATGGTGACGTCGTGACCGCGGCGCCGGAGCTCGTGGGCGAGCGCGTGCACGTGCTCGGTGACGCCGCCGTAGCGCGGGTAGTAGGACTGCGAGACGATGCCGATCCTCACAGGTCCGTCCTGCGTCCCGCGGCCGGCGTCGCCGTGGGCAGCCCGCGCGTTGCGGCGGCGGGTACTGCTTCCGCCGCCGGCGCCGGCCACAGCGGCCGGAAGATGCACCACTGGTCGAGGTGGCTGCGGATGTGGCGCTCGGCCGCCGTGGCGATGGCCTGGTGCAGCGCGGCCGTGGTCGGGAACGCCGCGGGGTCGATCGGCGGCTCGATCGTGATGCGGAACCGTCCGCGCCCGGTCCGCTCGCAGAAGCCCGGCACCACGAGCGCGCCGGTGCGCTGCGCGAGCGCCCCGGGGCCCGCCGGGAACGGCGTCTCGCGCCCGAACCACTCCACGACCTGGCCGTGCTGGTACAGGTTCCCGTCGACGACCAGCGCGACCGGATCGTTGTGCTCGAGCGCGCGGATGATCTTCCGGAAGCCGTCCTCGGGCGCGATCGTGGTGATCGACAGCTCGGTCTTGGTGTCGCGCACGGCGCTCGAGAGCCAGCGGCTGAGCTGGACGCCGGCGACGGCATGGAGCGCGTAGCCCCACTGCGCGACCATCACCGCGGCGAGCTCCCAGTTCCCGAGGTGCGTGCTGGTGATGATCACGCCACGGCCGCGCGCGATGGCGCGGTCCAGGTGTTCCTTGCCCACGACCTCGACCGACGCCAGCAGCTGCTCGCGCGAGAGGTGCGGCAGGCGGAAGAACTCGTACATCATCCGGTTGTAGCTGCGCACCATGCGCTTGCCGACGCGGACGCGATCGGAGCGCGAGGCGCGCGGCAGGATCACGGCCAGGTTCGCGAGCACCGCGTGACGCCGGCCGGGGAACGCATACCAGTGCACGCCGGTCCCGAGGTCGGCGAGCGCGTAGCCAAGCCATGGCGGCAGGCTCGAAGCCAGCCATGTGAGCCAGCCGAAGATCAGTCGGGACATTCCATTGCCTCCCAGTGGCCGCCTCCAGGGGCCGCACGACAGCGGTGCCCCGGGGTCCGATCTCGCCCGGCGCTCCGCGCGGGTGCCCGTGTGGGTACGCCCGAATGATCGCGGGACCGTAGGAGCCGGCCTCGAGGGTGTCAAGCATCGGCTGCGGACACCCGCCAGCGCGTGGAGTAGGATGGCGCGGGCCGCATCACACGGATCGTCGCTCGAGCGGGGACACTGTGTCCCGCGGCGTGTAAGCCCAAGGGAGGGCACATGTCCAGCAAGAAGATCGTGCGCTGTCACCTGCGCCGCGCCGGGAGCGCGGGGGAGGGGCAGGTGCGCTACGTGCCGTTGGAGATCTTCGGCCTGTGGGAGCACCTGATGACCACGAAGCACGGCTTCGAGGTCGTGACCCCGCGCGCTTCGCTGTGGCTCGACATGGAGGACTCGCCCGAGGCGGCGTACAGCCAGAGTCAGTACGACCGCGTGACCGAGGTGAGCGCGTACGTGTACTCGGAACGCGACGACATGTTCACGCGCGCGCGCCGCTACTTCCGCACCGATGAGGCCGAGTCGCTGAAGAAGATCTTCCTCTCCCATTACCAGGGCGAGGAGTCGCGCA
>Ga0207670_10000313_pt1 | contig 29148 bp, 19 predicted proteins | sample KBSS23HmetaG_FD_184339 | JGI IMG/M metagenome (GOLD analysis project Ga0207670, IMG submission 184339) | Switchgrass rhizosphere microbial communities from Kellogg Biological Station, Michigan, USA - KBS S2-3H metaG (SPAdes) (version 2) | ecosystem: Host-associated > Plants > Roots >... | reverse complement strand
AGCTATTGCAGGAACAAGTCGACTTTATAGTTGAAGGTCACTGCTCTGTGGAGGAGATAAGTGAAATATAAAGACAATGAGAATTATTGGATTAAGAGACATGAAGAGCTGAAGGGCGACATAAGGAGTGTCGGAAATAGGGGAAAACCTCTTGAGGAGAATGTGCGCGGTTATGAATCAAAAGTACAAAGGCTTCGTACCGTCATCAATAAAAGATTCGGCAGTGTATTAAACAAATCTGTTCTCGAAGTCGGTTGTGGCATCGGCATGATGGCACGGGATTTGATTCAATCTGGGGCCTTATATACGGGGATAGACATTTCCAATGTGGCCCTCCAAAAGGCTCAAGAACTGTGCCCGACAGGAATATTTATTCAACATAGCATTGTTGATTATAGCCTCAGTACTAAATACGACATCGTATTTTGTACAGATGTGCTGGTGCATTTAGTTAATGAAAGTAATTGGCGGCAAGCACTAGGTAATATGAAAAATCACCTGAATGGGGTGGGAGGGATTATTATTAAAGAGGAGATAAGTAACGAAATGGAATCGCCCGCGCCACATGTGGTGAATAGAAGTTATTCACAGTACCAAGATGTTTGCGATGGTTTGAATTTAAGATTTGAAGCGGCTGATTCGGTTCCGCCTGGGTTCTATTACTTGTGGCCCAAAGAGGGAGGCTAGACTGGAATCCGTTGAATTTTGAGGAATGGGTCACCCGTGGAATAGTCGATAGGAACGAACACGAGAGGGGCCACCGACCGTGAGATTGAAGCCTGCAGCGGTATGCCCCCAGGCAAAAAACTCCGTGCCTTGAAAAAAGACGTGTGTTTGATCACATCCAAGGAAGCTCCAAAAAAAGACCGACAATCTCGCCATGACAATTAATGGAAAATTAGAGAAATTTGTGGGGTCAACTCTTACCCAAACCACGACAGTTTCCTTGGATCAACTGTCTTCCATAGGGGTGGGCAATTCATTAACTGAGAGCCTTTCGAGCTTATTATTTGAGAGCGGGATTCGTGTGCGAGCCGAGGTGAATGCAATGGCCGGCTCATCGTTCTTCGGCGCGGAAAGTTAAATGAATGCAGGTGGATACATCCGCGACCGAGTTTTTGTAGGTCGGTACTGTTCGATTGGTCGAAGAGTCACTCTGGGTGCAGGTATGCACAATATGTATGGTGTTAGTACGCCCTGGGGTTGCATGGGTCTCGTGCAAGACAATACTCCGATGCAGAGATCTCCAGATTGGAAGGGAGAGGGGAGCCTAGGGTCGTGACACCTACGGTTATCGGGAACGACGTATGGATTTGTGACGGTGCAGTGATATTACCGGGAGTGAAGGTGGGAACAGGTGCGGTTGTTGGAGCTAACGCTGTAGTCGTTCGAAATGTTGCACCATACGAGGTTGTGGGAGGTGTTCCTGCAAGGCGGTTGAAGATATGATTCCCAGACGAGGTGAGCCAAGAATTGCTTTGGACAGAATACTGGGAATGACCGGTGGACATATTGAAGGGTTTGCCGATGAGGAATGTCTTTGAATTTATCTCTGGTATACGGTAGCTAGATCATTCTTGCCGGGCTCCTTTTGAGACATACGTTATTTCTTCGGCTTGAGTCGGTCTGTGGGTAAACCATGTGAGTTTAGGGCGTTCGTGAAGTTTGACAACATAGAGAGAGATCATGAATGTCATATAACAACCTAGCAAAAAAGGCCTTTTACTCAGGCAACTACGCCGAGGCGATAGACATATATGAAGAAGCCATTTCGAAACAGCCTGAACTTGCACACGTCTATCGCTTTAACCTGAATTTAGTACGCCGAAAATTGGGCTCGTCCTTAGCAGAAGTAAAGGTGCCGCCACTACGACAAAGTGAAGAGGCGGCTGCTAAGCCTCCTGCCGCGCCTATTACGGTGAGCACTCCCGTGATGTTGGAGGATCTGTATCGTGATGTAGCTGAGGCTGCCAAGTCTTTGCAAGCGATTGATGTGGCAAGTGCACCACTCGTCTCGGTTCTGATGACAGCCCATAACGTAGCCGGTTATATAGAGCAGGCGGTAACCTCGGTTCTGCGTCAAACATGGCCACGACTGGAACTGATCGTGGTGGATGACGCCAGTAGCGACGAGACATGGGCGATTCTGCAACGGCTGGCTAAATCAGAGGAAAACCTGCGTTGTCAAAAGCTCAATACCAATCTAGGCACCTATTTTGCCAAGAACTACGCGTTGACATTGGCGCAGGGGGATTTCATCTTCTTCCAGGATGGCGACGATCTCTGCCATCCCGAGCGGATACGCCTAGGTATGCAAGAGCTGAATCGGCCGGGAGTGGTCTGTGTGCGTGGAGCTTATTCGCGAGTGCAGTTCCCATCAGGGCGGGTCATTACGGTCAACGGGCTGGTAATGAAACTGGGGTTGATTACGCTTGGGGTGCGGCGCAGTGTGTTCGACGACATCGGTTTTTTTAATTGCACCAGCAAGGCGTCAGACGACGAGTTTTTCCAGCGCTTAAAAGCGTGGATAGCAGAAAAGGGTGGAAAGATTCGGGACCTAAAAGCGCCGCTGTATTTCAATACTCTGCGTGATGGATCGTTATTTGCCGATATGATTGCCAATGACCCCGCTGCCGAAGGTAATATCGTTCAATTGCCGTCGCCGTCGCGGGCAAGTTATGTGAAGGCATTTTCCTGCAAACATAAAGAGTTACGGAAGGACGACTTCAAACGTTTTTACCGTTTCCCAGTGTTGCGAGACTTGATTCCTGTAGCGTCTGACATGAGCTACCTGCCCAACCCTGAGCTGCCGATTGTAGCCACCCTATGTTCGATCCCAGAGCGTGCGGAGCTGTTGCGCCAGACACTGAAAAGTTTGGCGCCACAGGTAGATGCTGTTCATATATACCTAGATCGCTACGATATCGTTCCGGACTTCGTGCGGACGTGCCATTCCAAGGTGAAGCTAGTGTTATCTAGAGAGATGCCGGGGTTGGGTGACACCGGTAAGTTCTTGCCATGTTCCTCACCGAGCGAAGAGTGTTATTACGTGGTTGCGGCTGACGATATCGTATATCCGCCTGACTATGTTGCATCGATGATTCGTCGGATCGAGCATTACGATCGCCAATCAGTGATCGGTGTCCATGGGGTTTTGGTTCCAGACGATCCTGAGGGGGAATTCTCTGATTACCGAAAGGTATTCTCGCTTGAGCATGGGCTCGAGCGAGATGCTCTAGTAAACAGTCTTGATACTGGTACGCTCGCATTTTATTCGGGTTTGCTTCGCGGACTAGATCTAAGGTATTTCCGCAAGCCGGGTATGGCAGATCTTTTCCTGTCGATGTACTGCAAAGAGCGGCGGATTGCAATGGTAAGCATCGCACGCCCAGACAACTGGCTGAAAAAAGTGATGCCACCAACCGTAAGTCTGCCTCATGAGTCCCACCGGAACGACCCAGAACAAGCGGCGTTGATTCGCGAGCACCGCCCTTGGGGCTATGTGGCAATTCACCGGGCAGTGGAAGAGACCTGCGCGCGCGCGAAAGATGCCAAGATCGGAGAAAAGCTTCGGGCTCTAGTGCCGGATTTGCATGCCTGCTTGAAATAGACAACGGTGTTGTCCCTTTCGGATGGTGAGTTGAACGGCAGCATCGCGGTCAAATATGGATGCCGCCTCGCAGACGCTGCATTCAGCTCCCGATTGTGGTCTGTCATCGATTGATGCATGCAGAAACAAATCATGAATTGGCGACTCAATGGCATGAATTTGAGTGAGCGGAAGATGACGATAGGCCTCAATGAAATGTCTTGCGTGCACTCACTGCGCAGTCTTTCGGCTGTCGATGTGCCAACGCGATGCTCGTTCGAGGAGGATAGTTGGCATTTTGATTATTACTTTGCACCTAATAGCAGTCGCACACTTCTTGTCTTTTTCCCAGCTGCACTCGTTCCCAACAAGCGATATGTACCTGCTTTTCATCGGTGGAGTTGGGCGTTTAAATTGCCCGAGTATGATGTATTGTGTTTGTCCGACCCAACACTCTACCTACATGAGCATATGCTAGGCGGCTGGTTACAGGGGACGAGTAAAGATTGGGTGTTAATGAGATGTCTTTCACATTTGCGAGCTTTCCAATCACTTCGAAACTATACGCATATTGTGCTATGCGGATTCTCTATGGGTGGTTTTGTGGCAATACAGGCAGCTACGCTATGTCCGGACAATATCATAGGGACGAGGGTTATGGCCTATGCCGAAAACCCCCAGATATCCTTAATTAAATACTGCCACAGAAGGCACATGAATTTAATAGCGTCGGTATGTTACGGCGTTAGCTCCCTTGACAAAGTGAGTAGCGATTTCAATCCGAGACTAGACATTGTTTCGCTTATTGCCTCTCAGAACTATGTCCCGCCCGGCTTGGTAGTCATCAAAGAAGGGGATACACATCATCATGGAGTTCAGCTTCAGCACCTCCGAAGCGGTCTACAGTTGTTCGATCAGAGTGTACTTGGGCTTGAAGTAATCCCTATGTCGATTGATTCTTCTAGTCACACTCCTTTAACTCTTCAAGGAATGCGCGATCGGATAGGTAGAATGCTAAGAAGGTGAGGGGGAGTTGCTAGAGAGTGTGACTCAACCCAAACCGTCATCCAGCAGACTGGGTTCAATACATAGCGGATACTCTGCTGATGCAGCTTTGTGGGCATCTCCAACAGCGTCCGAGAGTTGACGTATTTTCGCGGCTGCATATTCGATTGATGCGTAATGATTGTCACCTCGCGCTGGATGTAGCGCGATAAGTCCGTGGTCTTGAGCAAGTACTGGCGCAAGAGGATCATGGTGTTAGTTAGTAGGCCAGGGCGTCGCAGGGGAGCCTGAACTCAGGGGGCATTGATTCTCGGAAGGACTGAAACAGACAGAAATTATCGGATTGACTGAATCAGATCGAAGAACTAGTCCAGGCACCCGCCGCGCAACTTTCTCCCAACATGTAACAGGCGCGAAGATACGATGAAATCCATGAAAGCCATTCAGAAAAGCCTTAACAGACTTGCCGATAACTTCAGTGATTATGTCGCAGCCACTGTTGGCGATAATTCACCTCTAGATTACAGGGCAATTCTTGCAATACGAATGGATCGAGTTGGAGACGATTTCCATCCGTTTGATGTCACGGTGAAATGTTCAGGAGATACAGTCTCCTTGCCGCTATTTACTGGAGAATTCATGGAAGTGAGTTTATCTGGCGGTGTTCAATGGGAGAGGACCTTTCCTACACAGGCTAAAAGTAGTGTCCTCTATTTATTTTCTCTCGCCCCGATCGGAAGGCTTCTTTCAACCTTTCTACAGAGAAATGATGCCGGCGCGTTACAGTTCTCAGTTGCAGCATTGAGTAGTTTCTTGGACTACTCTAGCAAAACGGGCCGCCAGTCGTCGATTGGAAGAATTCCGAGCGCAGACCATTCGGCAGCGATCCGGGTCAGGGTGCTGGTCAAATTTATCCAAGTCATGCGAGAGCGTCAAGATGTCGACTACGCTTTTCTTGTCAGAGTTTGTAACTGCCTTAAGTATTGGTCAGACTGGCTTTCCCAACCTAATCATTATTCAAGAAATAATCATGGATTGATGGGATCAATCGCATTACTCCATTCCGCAATTCAATTCGGCGCCACACCGCGTGCGCGCGCCTATCTCGACGTGGCTACCAGGAGGATTTTTGAACTCGGTAAGAGTTCCTTTGACCAGGAGGGGCTATGCAATGAAAATACGATTGGCTACCACAGCTTTAATTTGAGCCTTTACCGGCGGTTGGTCGTTTTTTGCAGACAATACAGACTGTCCAAATCTCTCATCGATTTCCTTGAGGAGACCATCTTTCGTGCAACGAAAGCGCTAGAGTTCTGTGTGTGGCAGGACGGCTCTATTCCACCGATCGGCGACTCAGCCCTATATCGAACTAAGACCACATCACGAAATGAGCCGCGATGCTTTTACGAGAGCGGCTTCGCTGTCGTAAAAAACAACGATTTCTATTTGTCTATAGTTTGTGGCGCCCCAACAGAAACCCATAAGCAGGTAGATGATTCGAGCATAACGGTACGATTCAAGAATCGCGATATTCTTATTGACGGGGGCTCCTACACCTACGATCACACTGATCCCTATCGACGATGCGTTGCTTCGAGTCTTGGTCACAGCGGAGTGTTTCTCAAAGAGTTTGATGGGCTGTTCCGCAGCGAGTTTCGGCGAAAATATGGCCCGGTGACCGGAAAGATCGAACGTTTCGTAGAAAGCGATGAGGGCGTGCGTATCACGTGCCGATACTCAGTACGAGATGGGGGCGTCGTGTTTGTGCGTAATATTTTCGTCTGCTGGCCTGACGAGGTGGCGATTCTTGACTCGATAGAACTACATGACGTTGCCTTCACTTCTGAGACGGTTCAAAGATTTCTATTTGGACCAACGTTCGATGTGCAGTTTGAGGAACGTGACAAACTTACTCTGGCCTCGGAGGATTTCTCATGCTCGCTATTTCAACTTTCTGAATGCGATGGCATTCTTTATCGTGGTGAGAGGGGGGATTCCTTCCGTGGTTGGTATTCTCACAAATATAAGGAGATACTGCCGACGTATGCAGTGGATTTTGTGCTCAAATCAGAGATGAATCGATTCTCAACGATTATCAAACTCGCAAAATGTATGAACTTATCGGAGTGCTCGACGACTGTGCGAGAGTTCGCTGGTATTGTGGATTTCCCAAATACTCACGCCATACATAGCACCGTTCGTAGAACGCGACTTTCTAGGGATGACAAGTGGTCAGGCTAAGAACGCGTATTCTCTCAGCAGTGTCCAGGTGATTATTCTGTCTGCACCACAACCTGCCTTCAATTCTTATGGGTTCTGTAATCAAGGGAGTGACTCTAGCTCTGCGGCATTCAATCTCTCAACGCAGACCTTATCGTGGAATACGGCTCTCGGACGAGATGTAATGGAGTGTTCATACCCAGGCTTATAAATGCCCCACTTTAAATAGGCGCTCCGAGGACGAACATCCCCCATGTTGGCGCCGCGTATTGATACTGCTCGACTGAATTCTACTTCCGGCGATTGACGTACAGATACCATTACCTTCCCTTCATCTTCATATGACCACAGTACGTCAATGCGAAAATCAATCCACTGACCTGTTGAGTAGTTCTTGACGAGGGTCTCTTGTTTCCCACCTGTTAGCCGTAGGACGATATCCTTACCCTTTATTGCTATGAACATGTCTGGAGAGGCCCCGAATCGCTTGAATTGCCATATGATATCGATCGAATCTCGACTATCAAGCTCCCAATCTGAGGGAAGGTAAAGGCTGAAGGTATAACGAATTGCATCGCCAACGCTGTAACGCGTTGCCATTAGCGTTTCTGTATCAGATTCGGCTCGATGCGCGCCGGAAGAAATATACTCAGGCGTATTGGCCACCATCGATTTTATCGAACACCGGCCTGATCGTGCGAAGGTGCAATCGATCGAAATCGCATCCGCTGCGTTTGGCTTGACCACTGCAACCCCGATAACCTCGGATGTCAGTGTTCCCGCTTCATAATCCAGACAAAAGATAGGAGTGGGTGTGCTTGCCGCACTAATATGCGAAGTCAAGCACAAGATCGAAAGTAGCAGCGTGTTGGAAAACACTCGGATGTTCAAAGCTTTTTTGCAATTCATCTTCAACCTTGGGTTGCCCCGCAGCTTGTTACGGGGCCTTCATTTGGATTGCTGAATTCTGTTGCTAGGTTGACGTGCATAGTCCGTGCAGGACCTTGCCATGGGGATGGCCTCAATTTCAAGGAGGGCAGAAAAATGCTGCGCTGGAACCAAACGGCAAAGCCATTTCAGGAACATTTCAGCATACGATCCAATTGGCCCAAGCGAGAAGAAATCATCAAAATTCCCTTGCGATAATAATGCGAAAAATGTTCGACAGACATTACTATATATGCCATTTTAACCCATTCTGAGAAGCAAGATTTTCATGCCAGTGTGCTGACCCTACCGGCAGGCCCGCGGTAGTCAATGTTAGTGGAAGGGTGAAGCCGTCCGCCAGCCAGTCTCGACCCGATTGTGCTCCCAGTTGGTATAAATTCGATGACAGCAGAAGAAAAAAAGAATTTGGACGAAAAGCTTAATTCCGCCGTAAAAACAGGTGGAGTCTCAGGTCTTAAGTCATTGTTAGATAAGCAAGCTGTCGGTCGTTCACCACAATTTGTGGCATTCTGCCAACTGAAGATAGCGCGTGTGGCTCTTGCCCATGGCTATATCGATGATGCCATCCAATTGGCAGACATCGCGTTGAAGAACCGTGCTGTGGCAGTCCCCGTGCAGCGCGCCGCGCGCTTGCATGACAAGGTTTCCATAGTCCGCACCACTCAGTCCACTCTTGCCGCTAGGTCCAATGGCCAGCTGACGGTGGCGTGCATCATGGACGAGTTCACCTTTGGTGCGTTTCAGCCGGAGGCGCGGTTGCATCAGCTGACGCCGAACCACTGGCGGACGGAATTGGAGGCCGCGACGCCCGACCTGCTGTTTATTGAGTCAGCCTGGCGCGGGAAGGAGGACCTCTGGGGCAACAAGGTCGGCCACCGGAGCACGGAAGTGCAGGGGATCGTGGAGTGGTGCCGGACCAAGCACATCCCGACGGTGTTCTGGTGCAAGGAAGACCCGGTCCACTTTGAAACCTTTCTCAACACCGCCATGCTGTTCGACTATGTGTTTACCACGGACATCGACTGTATCCATCGCTATAAGAGGGCGTTAGGGCATGATCGGGTGTACCTCCTGCCCTTTGCCTGCCAGCCGGCCACTAACAATCCGGTCGAAACCTACCAACGCAAAGACGCCTTCTGCTTTGCAGGGGCCTACTATGTGCGGTACCCCGAGCGCACCCGCGATCTCTGGGACTTTGTGCTGGAACTTCCGGCCTTCCGGCCCCTGGAGATCTACGACCGGAACTACGGCAAGAACGATCCCAATTATCAGTTTCCCGCCGAATACCGCCAATACATTGTAGGGACCCTCCCGTTTGACCAGATCCAGAAAGCCTACAAAGGCTACCGGTATGCCATCAATCTCAACTCGATCAAGCAATCGCAATCGATGTTTGCCCGGCGTGTATTCGAATTACTGGCGTCCAATACCGTGACGATCAGTAATTTTTCACGAGGCCTCCGCCTCCTCTTTGGCGATCTGGTCATCACCACTGACAGCGGTGCAGAGGTTGTCCGTCGGCTGAACAAGCTGGCCGATAACGAACCACGTAGCCGAAAGTTCCGGTTAGCCGGGCTCCGCAAGATGATGAGCGAGCATACCTATGCCCAGCGATTGGCCTATATCGTCTCCAAGGTCAGCGGGAAGGCGACCGTACCAGCATGGCCACACGTGGCCGTGCTGGCCTATGCCGTCCACCAAAGTGAGCTGGATTCCATACTGACCAACTATCATCGCCAGCACTATTCCTATACGTCTCTGTATGTGATTGTCGGGGAAGGGATGACCCCACCGTGTGATGATGCCCGAGTACACATTTTAAATAGCGAACAAGCCAGGAATATTCGTATTGGCGAGCTAGGCACTAAGATCGATTTGGTCGCAGGTATGATGGCAGAGGATTATTACGGCCCCAACTATTTAGCAGATATCGCTCTGGCCACGTGCTATACGCCGGCAGACCTGATCGGCAAAGCCGCCCGGTATATCTGGACAAGCGGCCGCATCCAGCTGACGCATGCCGACCACGCCTATCATCCAGTGCCGCGCCTGCCGGCCCGCGCGGCAGCCGTCCGGCGTCAGGTGATCGAGAAAGAACCGGTTCTGGCATGGGTGCAATCACTAGCCACCCGCCAACTGCAAGCGGACCAGGGCCTGGCCATCGACGAGTTCAATTACTGCGAGCAGGGCGCGGCGGCCAATGCGGCCCTGATACAAGAAACCGTCGACGACCTATCCGGTCTCAATACCGGTATTGCGATCGACGACCTGTTGGCAATTGCCGAACGCATCGCACCGGAACGGGCTGGTCACGATGAGGGCCCCCGACTCACCGGCGCACAGTTGGCCGGCGATTTTGGCAAGAGGCCTAGTGCGGAGCTTATGCTGGCAGTCGAAGGACAACGCTGGCGGGTCGGCTCTACGCTGCCGGACGGCAAGCATGACTATTTCTATGCCACGGTGGACCACAGTCTAGACGAACTGGGCGTTACCGAGCGGCTGAAGGGCTACTTCGAGGTCACGCCGGGGCTGAACCTTCAGTTGGCCGTTCTCTTTTTGGATGCTCAGAAGCATAAGATCAACCACTCCCTCATCCCGGCGAATCGGAACCAGGAGGTTGTCATTCCGCCGGACACCGTTCGGATTCGCTTCGGGTTGCGGGTCTATGCCAGTGGCCAGGCCGAGATCCAGGGCTTGGTGCTCGGCCACAAAAATTTGCAGCCGGCTGAGCTGATCGGCCAGGCCGACCACGTACTCCTCACCAATCAGTACCCCGCATATGCGGATCTCTATCGGAACGGCTTTGTCCATACTCGCGTGGCCGCGTATGCCGCGCGCGAGACCCGGGTCGATGTCTTCCGACTGCGCCCCGACGAGGCCGTCTCCTACGATGAGTTTGAAGATGTCAATGTGATCTCAGGCTCCCAAGAGGTGTTGCACCGGATGCTCTCCAGTGGGCGATGCAAGAGTGTGCTGGTGCATTTCCTTGATGAGACGATGTGGCAGGTACTGCAATACCACATCGAACGAATTAAGGTGTTCGTTTGGGTACACGGCTTTGAAATCCAACCATGGCATCGGCGTGATAACTTCGAGAACGAAGACCAGCGGGAGAAGGCCAAGGTTCAGAGTAAGGCCCGGATGACCTTCTGGCATAGCCTCCTCAGACAGATGCCCGAGAACCTGACCCTCATTTTCGTTTCCTGGTACCTCGCAGAAGTGACGATGGAAGACCTCGGATTCCGATTGCCGGATTCGCGCTATAGGGTCATTCACAACGCGATTGATACGGAGCTGTTTGCCTACCAGAAGAAATCGGCAGAGCAGCGAAAGAAGATCCTGTCGATTCGCTCGTATGCGTCCCGTACCTATGCAAACGACTTGAGTGTGAAGGCTATCTTAACGCTGTCTGAAAAGCCCTATTTCAAGGATCTGGAGTTTCGAATAATCGGCGATGGACGATTATTCGACGAAGTGCTCGCGCCGATTCGTGGATTCAAGAACGTCTCCATTGAACGACGCTTCCTGACGCATCGAGAAATTGCTGCGATGCATCGGGAGTATGGCATCTTTCTGTGTCCATCTCGGATGGACACTCAGGGGGTCTCCCGCGACGAGGCGATGTCCTCCGGATTGGTCCCCGTGACCAACGCGGTCGGAGCTATTCCAGAGTTCCTCGACGAGACCTGTGGAATGCTGGCTCGTCCGGAAGACGTAGCGGGGTTAGCGGAGAGTATTGCGAAGCTCTATGAGTCTCCTGAGCGGTTCTCGGCCATGTCTGCGGCCGCTGCCGCCCGAGTGCGCAGGGAGAGCAGCTATGACAGCACCATAGATCTTGAACTGGCTTTGTTCACTCACGAGGAACCTCTTCATGAAGATAGGAGTCGTGGCGTTAAGTTCAAAGTACAGCGGCTGAATGTTGACGCAGCCGCATGAACGGCTACCATTGAATTGTATAAGCGAGAGAAGTCTTTCCCGATCCTATTGGCCATCATTGCAAGACGGTTGCAATGACAAGGATTATGATCGCGTCATTCAATCTTATTATATGGCCATTTATCTTCTATAAGATGATCCCTGCCTGCTCAAGAGCGTTATATGAGTGAGGTGTCTTCGAGCATGAAATGACAGTATTCCCAAAAAAAGATAGTATTTTTGTGCGAGACATTTGTGAGTAGTCTGACGACACCACTCACCGCTAGTCAGAACACCGCTACGTTCTACGTAAGGAACGAAATATTCTATGCAAACAAATAGGGCCAGGGCAACTTCTGAATTTGTGAAGCGGCAGTTATCTGATCGGGAAGTCCAGAGATGGAAATGCTACGCAGTTGCGGGATCTCAGGCCAAACCAGAGGAGAATTTATTTTCCCTCGACGTTAGCGATGTAGTTGCTAACGGGTCCGTTGCATCGGAAAACCAATTTATTCAAGTGGCATTCCAAGGTGGACAAAGCACATATGAGTTCCGGGTGAGTCTGTCTGAATCATTCTTTGGAAACGGTGTCGGTGCGCGTTTTCGTCTGCGTTGCTGGCAAACACTGCGATATGTGGCGATTGGTTACACCCAGAAAAGTCATGTGGTAAAGGCGTTCCGACATGTCAAGATTGCGAACGCGGCGCAGGACAAATGGACAGACTTTTCAATCGGGCATCAAGACATCGCATTTGGTTTGCAAAATGACTGGCAACATCCTCCTGCGACCGAGATTAGTGATATCCGGATCTATCTGAGCGGTACACCCGGCAATAGTGGTGCTTGGTTGGATGTTGATAGTTGTTGGTTATGGCAGGAAACAGAGTCCCCTCCTGTTTGGGTTACGGATGGACTGGCGGCCGTCCCCGTATCTGATTCGTTGCAAGAACTCATGTATGGATACTTGAAAAATCGATTCCGGGCTGCCGATGTGCAAGCTAAAGCGTTCATGGAGAAAGGGGATTGTCCCCTGTATGGTGAAATTAGGCTTTCGTGGCCTTACGCAGCACCCTTGCCTCCTGATCTGGGCACGGTCGGCACATACCGATTTTCCTGGCACTCGCTACACCCAGCGATGATCTTGATGGTGCAGGCGCGCAATAGCGGAGTGTTAGCACCTCTATTCGCCGCCCGTGAGATGGTGACTAACTGGCTGGATAGAAGTTATTTCCAGCACGACGGAGATAAAAAGTTCGCGTGGTATGACCATGGCACAGCTGAAAGACTACTCGCCATGGTCCAGATGTGGTCAATCGGTGCGGAGCATCGGTTCGACAATCGGTTCATGACGAGGTTGCGTACTGCTATATTTCGTCATGGGCAATTGTTGGCATCCGAGTTGTTCTATGCATCGCATCAAAATTCGCGCTATCACAACCATGCCTGGTTTCAGGATATCGCATTGATGGCAACATCACTCGCCATGAAAGATTTTCCCTGCGCAGAGCATTGGCTCGAAACATCGATTGCTCGCTTGACCGACCAGCTAGAGCACTTGATTGTGAGGGATAACGGGTATGCGGTTTTTATGGAAAACTCCATCGGCTACCATCTCGGTGTGCAGAGGCTAGTGGAATTTGCGGGTGATCTTGTAGCGTTCGCCGGCAAGGATTCTGTAATTTCTACGATAGGCAAAGAGTTACCACGGTTCTCTCAGTTTTTCTGCTACCCAGATAATCGAAAGCCTACGCAGGGCGATACTTTTCGACGCAGTATTGGGCGCGGCTCTGAAATACAACGACTTAAACCCTATCGTGACCCTGCTTGTACCGTGTTGCCGAAGGCCGGTTATGCCATCGTGAAGGGCAACCATGATGATTGTCCCTTTATGATTTCTGTTCTAGCCACCTCGTTGTGTCGTACTCATAAGCACGAGGACAATCTCTCCTTTACGCTTTTCTTCGATGGGCTCGAATGGCTGATCGACCCAAGTTTCTACTCTCACGAATATAAAGAGCCCTTGCCAGCGTATCTCCGTAGTGCTGCGGCACACAGCTGCCTGGCCTTGCCTGGGCGACGATATTCCATTGATCCAGGGCTCGCGCAGATAGATGGAAGTGGTGATGGTGGGAATTTTGTTATTTCAGGTCAGCACAGTGCCTATGACAACGTGCTGATACAGCGGGAGATTCGCGGCAGCATCGACAGGCTGGAATTTCAGATAGTTGATCGTGCAATAGTGCAAACACCTGATGCAACTGGTGATGATCTGCGGCTGCTGCTGCACTGTGGTGATGGTATCGAGGCTGGATTGCAGAGAAACCACCTGCAGCTCACCCATCCTGATTCGAAGTATCGACTCGAAATATCTATGCCGAATGAGAAATGCACATTGCACTACGGGGAAGTGGCTGGGGACACCATTCGAGGTGTCACAGGGCTTGGCTTCATGCAACAGGCAAGCATATATACGCTGGAATGTGATGTCCCATTTGTGACTGACCTGCTCTGGACGATAAAAGTAACAAAGTCTCTGACAGCACAATGATCGTTAATTCGTTCCCAGCATAGAATCTTACGAAAGAGTTAAGTTCTAATCATCTGCTCACTTCTGCGACGAAGTCAGTGCTGTCCCAACATTGAAGGCATAGCATTTTGTATCTTGCAAGTATCTGATTCGGTTATGCGCCGTTTTCAGTATTGTGACTGATATGAACAGTCCTGCCAGGCTTTTGATCTTTGGAAGTTGTGTATCAAGGGATATCCTTAATTACCCACAGGCAAAAACACAGTTGGCCCTTGTCGATTATTATGCTCGTAGCTCTATTGCTTCATTGGGGGCACGGCCCATCGAAATACCTTCTACAGTTCAAAGCATATCCTCGAAGTTTCAGAGAAAGATGGTTGAGCGAGATATCAGAAAAGATTTTCTCAATGACCTGGCTGGACTCCAATTCGATTTAATTTTGATTGACCTTATTGATGAGCGGTTCCCTGTCTATGTTGAACCAGATGGAAGAATCTGCACACTATCGATTGAACTTTCCAGCTCTGGGTTTCCCGGTGCTTCCGATAGAGGAGCAAGAATTTACTCCGGGTCCGAAGAGTTCTGGCGCCTGTGGGAGGCAGGTTGGTCGCTTCTTGTGAACAAGCTTAGGTGTCTTGGGGTCATTGATCGGTTACGAATCAACGAGGTCTTCTGGAGTTCGCGAGCTGAAAATGGAGTCAATTTCGAGCCGCACTATAGAGACAGTCAAATTGATTCTGCAAACCAATTCCTTGGTCGGATGTATCAACGCATCAGTGCCGATATACCATCCGAGCAGTTCTTAAGATTCGAGGATGGGTTAATGACGGGGTCGATCACGCACACATGGGGGATCAGCCCATTTCATTACATCGACTCGTATTATCATGCAGCGATTCAGCAGTTGTGTGCAGGAGCGTTGCCAAAGCAAGAAGTCACAACTTCAAACAAGACAGGGATTACCTGTGCTGATTATCGGATCGAAAAAGTCGTTTTTGAGCATGAGGGCGATGAGCTTGTAGCAACAGTGGTATCTGAGCCTCAAGAGTCGGGACAGTTCGCGTTTTACGTATTTAGGAACGGAGAACGGATCCATACCCAGTGGTATTCTACAAACCCTACGCTCCGAATTGACATAAAAGCGGAGCCAGGTCTGTATCGGGTGTTGGCCTTTCTTCTGACTCCGAACGGCAAGAAGATCAAAGAATTCTCCAATCCAGTGTCTCTGTAGCCTGTCATCGATGCTCTCAAGCATGCACTCCAGAAGTCTTAGGAGGGTGCATTTCCCTTCCGTTCTCGCCTGTCTTGCCCCATTCTCCTGAATAGAGGCTCTTGGAAGAGAGCTACTTTGGGAACCAGCGCCAGGAAGCAAGTTCGGGAACATTTCGTAGCGCGCGTAACATGTCACAAGCGCGGACAAATCAACGAAGTTGATGTTCGGTCCTAATGTGAAATTGTTCGACAGGCATCGCTATGTGTGCCATTTTAAGTCGTCCTGTTAGTGCTTAAGGGACCCACTGATGGCTGACGCCATTACGCGTGGTTCAGAGTGTCCCCCATGGTCAAGCGCCTGAATTGGAACAGATGATCGGAGAAATTGTGGATTTGATTAATCTGTTTGGTACGCAACTTTACAAAATGGCTTAGAAATACTGTGATCGACCGATCCATCTTCAGCTCCACGGTCCAGCAACTACGGCCCAACATTCCATTACCCTGGGAGATGCGGCAATGAGCGGGAAACTTCGTCCGCAGTCGAAAATGGTGGAGAGGAATGGAGGAAAACATTCCCGCGCTACGGTGCTCCAGTTTAGGGATAAGGCCATGAGGCGAAAAATCCTTGCTCAACCCAAAACAGGCGCGAAAGAAAGAACGCCGGCGCGCACCGAAAGCTTGATCGCACTGGAGCAAGCCCATCGTGAGGAATTAGAGAGAGCCCACTTGCAGTATGCAGAGCGCATTCGACAGGTCGAAGCCGCGCGGCTCGAGAACGAAAGCAAGCTCGAACAACAGCAAGACTTTCATGCCAATCTTGCCGAGCAACATCGAGGAGAGGCTAACAACCGTACAACTGAACTGTTAGCGGCCAAGGACTTGTTGCTTCAGGCTACAGGAAGGGCGGCGACAATCGAAAACCGCCTAGTTCAGATGGAATCGCAGCGCGACGCGCTCGAAAAGGAACAGTGGGCCCTGCGCGAGGCGCTCCAAAGCCTACAAGAACAGTCTGCTGCTCAAGTCAAGGCAGTCGCCCAGCTCCAGGCCCAGCGCGACGCCCTGGTGACGGAACGGCGCACCCTGCACGAGACGCTCCAAACCTTGCGCGAACAGCATATGAAACAAGTCAAAGCGGCCAACCAACTCCAGCTCCATCGGGATGCTCTGCTGACAGAACGACGCACCCTGCACGAGACGCTCCAATCATTGCGCGGACAGCATACGCAACCAGGAAGGACAGCCACACACATCGGTCAGCCGCATTCAGGCATCACTCGCCACACCGGCAAGTCGGCAATCAATGCAGCACAACCGGGTGAGGGTGCCGTCAAGTCTGCTGGTCTGGACCCGATTCCGCTTCCAGTTGGCAGAAACTCGATGACGGAAGAAGAAAAAGCGGTGTTTGACGAAAAGCTAGTTGACGCCATAAAAACAGGCGGAATCCAGGCTCTTGAGACGCTGCTGGAAAACCAAATTGCCGGCCACTCCATGCAACTAGCGGCGTTCTGCCAGCTGAAGGCGGCAAATATGGCCCTTGCCAATGGTCACATTGCTGCGGCCAGTCGGATGGCAGACCTCGCGTTGAGGAGCGATTCGAAGGTGGCAACCATGCGAGGTGCCGCGCATGTATACCAAGACGCCGCCTTGGTAGAGAAGGCGAGTCAACTCGTCGATCAACTTGAATCCATGCAGGGAACGGTCGGTGCCGGAGACAGGAGGTTTATTGACGAGGTCCGCGGCCAGGCGCAATTGGTCGCCTGGGCAGCTGAACCAGCAGCGCTACGGAATCTTCCGGTCATTAAGGGCCGCGTGCTCAATGTGCTGGCATTCGGCCTGCCATACAGCTCGGTGGGCTATGCCACGCGTTCTCACGGTTTGGCCATTGGCATTAAGCATGCCGGCTGGGATATTCGTCCCTACACCCGCCCCTGCTTCCCCTATGACGCGAAACCTGAATTGGAAGGCCGGCCGCTGCCCGAGCAGGACGACATTGACGGCATTACCTATCACCGTATATTCGATTTCGATCGGAAGGGGATGAACGAGGTAACATATTTGCACGCTGCGATCACGAGTCTGACTCGTGTGATAGAGCGAGAACAACCCGAGATAGTTCATGCTGCCTCAAACTATGCCACTGCCTTGCCGGCCTTGATCGCCTCGCGCCGCCTAGGCGTCCCCTTCGTGTATGAAATGCGCGGATTCTGGGAAGTGACACGTTCGTCCCGCGATGAGGCGTTCGAAAACACTCCGAAGTACCGTTTCATGCAACTATTCGACAGTCTGGTGGCACGGCAGGCCGATCACGTTATCACCATCACCACGGCCATGAAGGAAGAGCTGTTGGCTCGCGGTGTGCCGGAGAGCAAAATTTCCATAGCCTTCAACAGCGTCGATCCCACGCGCTTTGTGCCGAGGCCCCCTAATAAAGCTCTGGCGGAGAAACTCGGCATTCCTGACGCGGTGCCGGTGATTGGCTATGTGGGCTCTTTTGTCGATTATGAAGGTCTCGACGATCTAATCACGGCCGCTGCCGGTTTGAAACAGGACGGACGCGATTTCCGTTTGTTACTGGTCGGTGATGGAGCGGCATTTGAATCGATTCGCACACAAGTGCAATCGCTCTGTCTTGACGATAAAGTTATCCTGACCGGGCGCGTACTGCATGAGGAAGTGGAGGACTACTATTCTCTAGTGGCCATCGCGCCGTTCCCGCGCAAACCTTGGAAAGTGTGTGAACTCGTCTCGCCACTCAAGCCGTTTGAGGCTATGGCACTCGAAAAAGTGGTGGTGGTGTCCAGCACGAGGGCACTGATGGAGATCATTGAGCACGAACGAACCGGGTTGGTCTTTGAAAAGGGTAACGTGCAGAGCCTGCGAAATGCCTTGGATGTGCTCATTTGTCAGCCCGAGAAGTATATGGAAATAGGCAAAGCGGCACGCAAGTGGATCAGCGCAGAGCGTAGCTGGGACACGGCCGGAGTTATCGCCTCGAATGTTTACAAACACGTGTTGAAGGCATAGATAATGTTTCGCGTTAGGCCGCTCCAAGATTATTCAATAAATGAACCTGTCCGTTTAGTAATTTATGACAACAGAACGGGTAGTGTTGCACTCGAGCAGGAGATCGAAGTAGGAGATGAGTTTAGTTTCCCATTCGATACTTTACAGGAGCATCTGGATTACAAATTCAAAATCCAGACGAAATCTATGGGGCGATGGATTGATCGGGTAAATTACGCTCGCTTACTGCCAGAATCTGAAACCGAAGGCGGCATTAAGTACCTGTTCTATCCGTGTAAAGGGAGTGACAAACTCGTTGTGGTATTTCAGGCCATCAATCGCAAGCCTGGATATAACTATGTCAGAACGCTTTCTGGAGTGAATGCACACAGACTATATATCAAGGACGAGTATGGAGAAGACGAGGAAACGCATACATCATATTATTTAGGTAAAAATAGGTCATTTGACATTGCCGACAAAGTGCAAGGGCTTATTGCCGAAATCAGTTCTTCGTTGGATTTAAATCCGAGTGACTGTATTTTTGCGGGGTCCAGCAAGGGTGGATTTGCTGCGCTGTATCACGGGTATCGATTCGGAGCCGGGCACATCCTTCCGGGAGGCCCACAAGTTCTGTTGGGGAATTTCCTCAACAGCCGAAAGGAAGATTCTGCTCATCCACCCATTCTTCGGTATATCGCTGGGGGATTGGACGACGAATCAGTGGCTTGGGCTAATCAAATCCTGAAAGAAGTGATGTTTTCGACCATAGCACCATTTCCGTATACGGAGATTCACGTTGGCCGCGACGAACCGCATTATCGCAAGCATGTGCTACCATTTTTGCAATTAGTGGAAAAGGCAAAGCTCCCGAATGTCACGGTCGATTTAGGCGATTATGGCACGCACAGCGAACTGGCAACTCACTACCCAAAGTTTCTACGCGATCGAGTAGAAACTGTCATCCTAGGCCTGAAATCCTCGTTTGCTTCATGATCGCAGCCTAAAATGGATTTTGCTCGTCAATCATGAACACAAGAACCCACATGTTCCCCTACGAAGACATCTCGAACGTTGATCGGACGAAGGCGTTTGTTTCAGCAACAGAAATTATAGAAAAAGGCTGGGCGCGCCGAGATTATCCGCTGATTTCGCTCAATAAACCGATTCCTTGGTCGCTAAGAAACCAGCAAGAACGCTCGTGGAATTTCTATATTCACTCCTGGGACATGCTGGATAGCCTCTTGAAGGCGTATTCGGAAACGCAGGGGGAACGGTTTCTTCGTCCCGCCATTCGTGTCGCCGAAGACTGGGCTGAAAAACACTCAAATCCGTCAAAAGCGGGTATGTCGCCATTTGCCTGGTACGACATGGCCGTTGGGCTACGTTCGTACCGCCTCGCCTATGTCATTGATGCCGGTAGGGAATCAGGCTTGCTTGCCCAAGATCTTCGCGCGAAGCTTTGGGCGTCGCTCGAACAGCACCAGGCGTACTTGGCAGACGATAAGAATATTCTCTTTCACAATAACCACGGCTATTACCAAGTAACCGGGCAGCTTGCCATGGGAAGGCGATTTGCCGGTGAGTCCCCGTTGATGGCTCAGGCGCTGGAGCAGGGGAGGAAGCGTCTGAAGATCATGCTCACTCAGCAGTTTGGCAAAGATGGAATACACCGGGAACATTCGCCGGACTACCATCGGATGGTCTATGAAACGCTCAAGTCCATGATCGACGCGGAGTTGGTGGAAGATGCTGAAATGATTGCTTTTGCCGAAACAATTGAAAAGGCCCTTTCATGGTTTGTGTTGCCAAACCAACATATCGTCAACTTCGGAGATTCTGATTACCGCCTGATGCGGCGTGATCCAGAGGAGGCTGAGCGGAAGTGGCGGACGCCAGAAATGCGTTATGTCGTGACAGGCGGGAAAGTAGGCCAGCTCCCTGCCGAACATATAGCCGTTTTTTCCGAAAGCGGCTACGTCGCAGTGCATGCGCCTGCCCACGATGCGCCGCAAGACTTCTCGAAGAGCAGCTATCTCGCCCAGATTGCGGCCTTTCACTCACGCACTCACAAGCAGGCGGACGACTTGAGTTTCATCTGGTCAGATCGCGGGAGTGACCTCCTCGTGGATGCCGGGCGCTACGGCTACCTCGGCAAGGCGGAACAGGGCTCTGAGCTTTGGCTTGATGGACATTGGTACTCTGATCCAAATCGGGTGTATTGCGAGGCCACCAGGGCCCACAACACGCTGGAGTTTGACGGGAAGAACTTCCCGCGGAAGGGCGTCAAGCCATACGGCAGTGCACTGAGACGTTGCAGTGAAGATGCCTCCGGGATCGTGGCGGTTGAAACGGAGTGTAAGCACTTTGGGTCCATCCGGAGTGCTCGCATCCTAGTATTTATGCCTGGCAAGTGGCTTCTGGTTCTCGATTGGTTTCATGACAATGAACAGCAGCCGCATTCAGTTAAACAGTGGTTTCACCTCGCGCCGCATCTGCAGTTGCTGCAAGAGGGAGATGGCTATTTCGTTTCAGTTCCTGGCAGCCCAGAACCATTGCGGGCGATCAGTCTGCTGCCCGGGTTGTTTGTTTCGCGGCCTTATCTGGGTGAAGAGAAGCCTGTTATGCAGGGCTGGTGGTCGGCTAAGGAGCGCGATATCGTACCCAACTATGCCTTTTACTACGAGCTGTCTCGTGTGTCGACTGGTGTACTTGCCACACTGTTCAGTTTTTCAAATAGTCTTGCAACAGATACGACTTGGAATAAAGTGAACGTATCAGGCCGTAAGGCGCAGCTTCGCTGGAAGGATGAGACGGGCACCCACGAGTTGCGGCTGGAGCGACCAGAAAGTGGAGACTTCGGCGTTTTGTATAGTATGCGCTGATGACTCGAAGGGACCCAGCACTCGCGTGCAACAGCGTGGTGTAGTCAATCATGTTGACGGCAAGGTGGTGAGGGCTGCACTGGCTAGAGCGTGAGGCACGGAATCGGTGATAAGTTTTTCACTTCCTGGAGGAGCTTCCAATGAAGCAAGCCCGACAGCGAATGAAGATCGTCCCTCCTCGCACGTCTGATCTGTCGGCCATCTACCGATTTCCATTGCCGGGCAATCAGACGCTCGCGCGGCGCGTCACCGTGCTTGATTTTCCAGTTTCGGCGCCATTTCAAATCCAGCGAGTCTATTGGCTGCATAATCTCAACCCGTTGGAAGTGCGCGGCCATCATGCTCACCTTAAGCTGCAGCAACTTATGGTTGCCGTGAGTGGCAGCATCGAGATCGAATTCGACAACGGTCGTGAGCGTCGCATCGAGATTTTGGATCGTGCCACCGAGGCCCTGTATGTACCTCCGGGGCTTTGGCGTCGCATCCGCGCCCTCGAACTTCACTCGGCCTTGCTGGTGTTCGCCTCGGCCTCCTTCGATGAAGCCGATTACATCCGAGACTACGACTCCTTTGTACAGTTTGCGAAAAAGGTCGTGGCTTGATCGTCCCCCGACATAATAATGTCGCGCACCCCCTTCCTCGACCTCGAAGCGGCCTAGGTGTTACCCAGAGATGCTTCAGCTGCTAACAGTCGGCTCAGTTCCACCGGAATATGGCGGAACGACAATGGGAGGCGTCGCAAAGGTCCATGGTCTACTGATCGACTATTGGTTAAAGAGTACTGATATCCCTGACTTCTGTCTCGCCGGTGTTGTCGCTCCAAATCGGCTTCCCAATGGCAATGACGTCAGCGGAACCATCCCCTTTGTACCTCTTCCCCAGGAAAGCGCTCGGCAACAAGAGTTCTACCTCCGTGCCCTGGACGAGCGCCACATTGATGCAGTCCTGTTTCATCACCTTGGACACAAATTCGTAGATTGGCATATGAAACATGCCGCCCATATTCCCGCAGTTGGATTGATACATTCGTGGACTCAAGTGCTGATTGCAGACAAAATCACACGTAATGCCAAACGCGAGAGACTGCAGTTGCACTTATCTCGAATGAATTGGCTTACTGCTCCATCGGAATATACCTTTGAGCAAGGCAGAGCGCTCGGCTTCGAATATACAACCCCCTGTGAGGCGATCTATAACGCGATTGACCCCAGAATCAATATTCAGGTCCAGAAGGCGCAAGGGCGCATGTATGAGCGTCGCGGGATTGCTTTTGTGGGATCCCTGAATGAGATAAAGCGGCCTGAGTTTGTAATTCGGGCCTCTGCCGCTGTGGGGCTGCCCCTTGTCATCGTTGGAGATGGGCCACAGCGAGCAGAGCTTGAGCGGTTGACGGAGAGTTTGCGCGCTAGCACCATTATACGTTTCGAAGGACAGCAGCCCGCTGAGCGCGTCGCAGACATTCTCATGTCCTCCCAAATGCTCTGCGTTCCCAGCACCAGTGAAGGACTCGCAAACGTCTATTGGGAAGCTCTGGCATGCGGGACGCCAATTGTCGGCTTTGCGCCGAATGTCGCTGAGCTGACACGAGTTCTCGACATCCCTGTCGGCGAACCTGTTTCTGGGAATGCAGAACTGGAGGAGGTTATCTCTGCGGTTGAGCGTGTGAGAGATAGCCTATGGGAGAACGACGAGCTAATACACAGGGCCGCTAATTGTAATACTGTTCCTATCTGTGCTCAGCGGTACGCCGATGTTGCTAGGAAAGCCGTGGGGAGTGGGACGGGTGGTAGATACCCATGACGACGCGTATTCCTTTCCTTGACCTCGAAGCCGGCTACCTGGAGCAACAGAGCGAATTGGATGCCGCTTATGGGCGAGTGATGCGCTCTGGGCGCTGGATTCTCGGTGATGAACTGAGTCGCTTCGAAACCGAGTTTGCCGGTAGCTGCGGGGTACGACACTGTATTGGGGTAGGCAATGGGCTAGATGCCCTTTCCCTTGCGTTCGAAGCGCTGGGCATTGGTGCGGGCGACGAGGTCGTGGTGCCTGCCCATACGTTTGTCGCAACCTGGATTGCCATCCTCAGTTGTGGGGCAACGCCGATACCAGTAGAGCCCATGAGCCATCCCTACCTTGCGTTGGGCGACGACCTGCTCGCTGCCGTGACGCCACGCACGCGCGCTATAGTACCGGTTCATCTGTATGGCGAGATCGTCGACTTGGACCGGCTCATGGATTCGTGCAAAGCGCAGGGCATTCACGTCATCGAGGATGCTGCGCAGGCACATGGCGTCTCTCGGTCGCACTTTGGAATGGCCGCCTGTTATAGCTTCTATCCCGGAAAAAACCTTGGCGCGTTTGGCGACGGCGGTGCGATTGTGACGAACGATCCAGGACTAGCGGAGAAGCTGAGAGCTATGCGCAACTATGGCTCGCTCGAGCGATACCGGCATGATGTGGCAGGTGTGAATAGTCGCCTCGATGAACTGCAGGCTGCGTTCCTACGGGTGAAGCTCTCGCGTCTTGTTGACTACAACAACCGACGCGCCACGATCGCGACAGTCTACGGGCAAGAACTGCTAGGAGTGGGAGATTTGCAACTACCGGCCGACCCCGGCCGTGATCATCACACATGGCATCTGTATGTTGTGCAAACAGCCCATCGTGCTGCCTTGCAGCAGCATCTGGCGCAGCAAGGATGCGAGACGCTCGTCCATTATCCGACGCCGATCTACCGCATGCCCCCGTACCTGCGCTTTGGCCCGGCCGATACCAGTGCGACCGATCGGCTGAGCACCCGCATCCTCAGCCTGCCCATGGGGCCACACTTATCATTAAAACAGGCACATGACGTTTGCGGGCTGATCCGAGCCTTCTTTGACAGGAGCTGATCGAACCGTGGAACCACATCTCTGTCTGTTCAACACTGAGGCCTATCACGGGCTCTCTCTGAAACCCCCACAATCCTACGTGCGCATCGATTATCACGATGCAGGGAGGCTTGTAGGCACATGTGCCGGTGTGCTTTCTGACGGCATGGTCGACTGCGGCTATAGAGCTCCGTTTGGGGGAATTGATATATCCGGAGACTACCAAAGCCCTGTAAAGCTGTCAGGTCTGGTCTTGCACATCATGGCAGAGGCGACTGCGCTCGGCGCGAGAAAGGTGCGTATTTGCTGCCGCCCCCACTATGCGCATTCGGTGGAGTCCACTATCCAATTTGCCTTGCTCGCACAGGGGTTTCGGATCGAGCGCGCCGAACTCTCGCAAGGCATCGAGCTCTCAGGTATGCATACCTTGGGGGAATACGAGGAGCAACTGCGTTCACCCGGCAGGAGGGCGCTGAGGCACTCTATGAGCCTGAGTCTCCAGACAACCTATGCAGAATCCGATTCGGAATGGGCTGAAGGCTATTGTGTGCTGGAGAAGAATCGGGCACAGCAGGGTCTTACATTGAAATACTCACTTGCTTACGTCCATCGTCTGCGTGTTCTGTTCCCAGGACAGGTTCGCATGCTGTTACTGCGGCATGCAAATCATGCGGTCGCCGTCGCACTCATATATCGTGTTCTGCCCGGCCTGCATTATGTAGCTGCATGGGGCGATGCAGGACACCAGCTGCCGTATTCCCCTATGAATTTCATGGCCCATCAGGTGGTCGGGGAGGCGCTTAAGGACGGAGCCCATGTGGTTGATCTGGGGATTTCTTCGGTCGAGGCGAAGGTCAATGATGGGCTGGTTCAGTTCAAGCGAAACATCGGTGCGTCGACAGCGCTGCGGTTGGATCTGGTCCGCAATCTATAATATTTATCAATCATTGAAATTTAATCAGCTGCAGAGGGGCAACAGCATGAGCGATATGTTCCCATACACTCCGGCTGGTCTCGCCAGACAAATATCTGGCTGAGGTTCATCTTGTCTATTTGGTCAGTTCGGTGGGTCTTGCCCGTGCGATCAGTTGACTAGAAAGACAGAATAGATCTCTCCGACCAGATAGACCGGACAGACGAGACAGGCCAAATAGATCAGATCCCCGCCACATACTCCGAAATGGTGACCCCTATCTCTTTCCCTGGATGTCCCTTCGATCATATACCTCTAACGCGGTATGGCCCTACTGTCTGTCAAAGAGCTATGGTTTGCCCGCATCGGTGACAGTTCGTCCTAACATTCTCGCAGAACAAGGCAACATCATAAAACGTATGGGTCGGGAGAAAAGAATGATAGGTATTGCTAACCGTCGCGGAAGACACGGAGTGGTAATTCATTTACTCCTTCTACTTGCCACAACTGTTGCCCTATTGTCCGAACGGTGTCTCGCAGCTGAATTCCTCGTGCAAAATGCCGCTGATGTTTCTCTTGCACTTCTGAAGGCGTTGCCGGGAGATACCATTGTGCTGAAAGACGGCGTCTGGACCGATCAGTGGATTCGTTTCGAGGGCAATGGAACAGCACAGGCCCCTCTCGTGCTGCGCGCACAAACCCCAGGCCAGGTGGTACTGACGGGCACATCTCGGTTAGATATTTCCGGACAGTGGCTGGTGGTCAAGGGGCTGCGGTTCGAAAACGGTGCGCTGGCAAGCGGGCAACATGTGATTCGCTTCACCGGACGGAAAGGCGATGCGGCCAATTGCCGCCTCACGAACGTGACGGTCGTCAATTATAACCCCGTGGACCCTACCATACGGTATTTTTGGGTGTCCCTCTTCGGTCAGAATAATCGAGTCGACCATAGCCGTTTTGAGGGACAAAATCATTCTGGTGTGACGGTCGTGGTGTGGCGAAAGCCGGACGTAAGGGATGGCCACATCATTGACCGGAATTATTTTCTGAATCGCCCACCGGGCGTCGGGAATGGATTTGAAACCATCCGAATCGGCACGTCTGCCGAGGCGTCATCTGATTCCGGAACCCTGGTGCAATTGAACCTGTTTGAGCGAACCGACGGTGAACTTGAAACGGTCTCGGTGAAGTCCGGCGACAACGACATTCGCTTTAATACCTTCAGGGAGGTTGTCGGAACTGTGACGTTGCGCAATGGAGACGGGAACCTGGTGAGAGGCAATTTCTTCCTGGGGGATCATGTCGCCGGTAGTGGGGGGATTCGGATCAATGGCCGCAACCACGTGATAGTCAATAACTATTTCCAGGACCTCATGGGGCTTTCGGGGGGCGAAATCTCGTTGTTTTGTGGGGTGCCTAATCCAGGGCCGGCCGACAATCCACCGGTCGATAACGTGACCATTGCGTATAACACAGTGATATACAGTTCGAAAGCGGCCTTCAAAGTTGATGAAGGCTGTGGCACACTTAACCGCACAGTGCTACCCCAAAACCTGCAGTTTCTGAATAACCTCGTCGCGGGGAATGGTGGTCCCTTCTTTGCTGGGCAAGCAGGTGAGGGGTTGGTCCTAGCGGGTAATCTGTTTTTTGGCAACAACATGATACCAGGGTTCCAACCAAAACAAATACGGTTTGCCGATCCCAAGCTCATACTTGCGCCTGATAACCTTTGGCGACCGGATGCGGACAGCCCCAGCCCTGCCATCAATGCTGGAGCCGTGACGGATATTTTCTTACCTGATATGGATGGACAGCCAAGAGATCGCGAACCTGATATAGGCGCTGATGAATTTTCCCTAGCCCCCATTGTCCATAAGCCGCTCAGCGCCCGTGATGTCGGACCTGCATGGGACAAATGAGCCCTCGAAGATAAGGCTCTTCACCCCTTGACACCGATATAGGCGATCTCAGCTGCGTGCTGTGGAAATTTCTGACCTAACCGGTCCAGCCCTTCACTGATGCCGGGCGGTAACAATTCAAGGACCCGAGCCATCTGTACGTGGGTGAAGGGCTTGAACATATACCCTTCGAACTGCAAATTGCGCAGTCCAACCTGTTCCAGTAAGATACGCAGGCGATCCGGATCAAATACGACATCCTGTCGGAAACGCCGATTGCGGGAACTCAGCGCCTGGGGGGTCGGCGTTAGTCCCATTTCAACTGCCAGTAAGCGATGAAAGGACAATGCATTGGGTGTGGTTACGAGAACATGTGCTCCTGAGGTTGCAAGGGCCAGCGCACGGTTCAACAAGTCGAGGGGGTCCTCGACTTCGTGTAAGACCTGCGAAATTAGCACCACGTCGAATGGGCCAAGCTCTCGTGCAGCCTTACCCACAGCCGGATCCTCGCAATAACCTTCAATCACAACCACTCGTGGCTCAGCCGCTCCACGGGCTTTCGCCTTTTGCGCGAACATTGATGCCGGCTCAATCACCACCCATCGCTCGAAGCGCACGTCGGATCGAATTGCCGTATCAACAAGCAGTTCGGGGCCACAACCTACTTCAAGAATGCGCCGAGATTGTACGCGGACGAGATGCCGGAGCAGGCAACCGAAGCGCGCACGAACGCACTCTGCCTCAAATCCATAGTCCGACGTCAAGGTCTTAGCATAATCCTCGGCATCGTCGCTGGACTTAAAAGGGATAGGGTGTTCATTGTCCTTATGCATTGTCACCTGCACGGTAGAAAGATCGCTGGCCTGATTGATAGTCTATTTATGCGGACCCGTTATAGCACAACGATTCGACGCATCTATTCCGATGCCGCAATCAACCAGCGAAGACCTTGCTCGAAGGCACGAATGTCTACTTCAAAGGGCTGGTGAATCGGCCCCCACAATTGATTGCGCGGGTCGTTCCGGCCGAAAATCCACCGTTGAGGGAATCCCAGCACGCCACAAAGATCTGGATAGGTGGGAATAGCCTCGTCTTTGCCACATAGCCCAAGTACACGTGTACCCTCGGCCGCTACCATTAGGTTCGTCAGATTCGCTCCGACGACGCCCGCAATACCTTCAGCACCAGCACAGAGGCGAATTTGGTCGATCAAGGGCAGATCTTCCGGCGCTACCACAGCAAGCCCGTAACCTCGAACCAGCTCTTCTACCGCATCGAGGTTTGTCAATGCGCGCCTTGAACGATTTCGCCTTGAGAGCCAGACGAAACGTTTGGACGTGCTATCCATAGAACTCACATCGGCAGCCTGCCAAAGTCGCTGTCTTAACGGCTTAAGCAGAGACGACGATGCGAACTCAAGTGAAGACATCACGAGCGCATTATCTAGGAGCACAGAGTCGTCATAGCAGTAGGTCAGGATTTGATCAGGGCTAATTCCTAACAGATCGAGTGACTGCCTCATCCAGACTGTCAATTCGGCAGGTAACAGCAGCAGCCTCTCCCCGAGTAGTCCCTTCTCCAGGGCAAAATTGATCCGGGGAAGGATGAGGATCATCCAATGGTAAAAGTTGCGATATACGATCGCATCCATGTTAGCCAGAACAAGTACGGGCTCGGGAATGTGTCGAAGCCGCTCCTGTGCATGCACCAGACGGGAGCCACTGTGTGCTGAATTGAGCACGATCCAGTTGGCTTCTGGATAGCCGAAGTAGTCCCGAAGGTGCCATGGATGAGGCCGAAGGACTGTGCCGTGGTGGCCTATGAGCAGCTCAGAATCGCGCACAGTCAATCCGTTAGCCAACACAGTAAACAGGGTTGTGGGCATGACCCGATGTTGTGCGGATTCTATGGTATTGGGATTGGTACAGTATTCAAAGCGACAGTGAGGACCAGGATCATGTAACAAGACTGTGGGATGCAAATGCTCAGCTTCACACCAGCGATCAAAGGGTAACGTGCGGTGCAGGTCGGATCGCATTCGATCGGCTTGATCCACCCAAGATCGTGCCGCATCGAGGTCACCAAGCTCCAAGGCGCATCGTTCCAGCATCCTGGCGATAAAACGCTTGCCGATACCGCGCGCATGTAGTTTCATGAGCA
>Ga0207670_10000310_pt1 | contig 29175 bp, 20 predicted proteins | sample KBSS23HmetaG_FD_184339 | JGI IMG/M metagenome (GOLD analysis project Ga0207670, IMG submission 184339) | Switchgrass rhizosphere microbial communities from Kellogg Biological Station, Michigan, USA - KBS S2-3H metaG (SPAdes) (version 2) | ecosystem: Host-associated > Plants > Roots >... | reverse complement strand
AAATCTAAGTGCCAACGAAGGGTGCCGTTCTCGCAAAACCTGACCGAGATGTTCTTTCGTGATATGCGTGTATCTTTGAGTGGTGACGATTGACGCATGACCTAGAAATTCCTGTACGACCCTTATGTCAACGCCATTGCGCAGCAATAGAGTTGCCACTGTGTGTCTGAGCATGTGAGGCGTAATGTGCCGGTCGATTCCTGCGTCCTTCCTAAACTGAGAAATGATGTTGGCGATACCTTGAGTCGACAGCCTTTCACCAGACGCGTTCAAGAATAGGGCGGGACTGTTCGAACCTATGTGCGAACGTAATTCGAAGTGCTCTCGCTGTATACGCACCGTTTGTTCATCGACTATTAAAGCTAATCGATCTCGGCCACCCTTCCCCTTTACACGAAAGACTGATTCTGAGATGGCAAAATCAACCAAATCCAGCGCCGAGACTTCGCCAACTCTCATACCTGTTGCGAAAAGCAAATCGACCAATGCCAGATTGCGCGTATGTCGATACTGACGCGGCGAATAGTCAGAGAACTCGGCCTTCGATAAAACCGCGCCCTTGCGAGGGGCCAACGAAGACTGAGCTTGCCTGGCTTGGAATAGTAAGCTGCGGATTTCGGCCTCGCTAAGCGCTCGTGGGATCTGGGTATTGCGTCCAAAACTGAGCTTTACTCTCCAAAACGGTGATTCGCATAGGACACCCTTCCTAACCCAATACGAACAAAAGACCTTGAGCACGACCATCTTGCGTCTCATTGACGCTGCTGAATATTTCCTAAGTCGCAAGTCAGCAGCCCAACCCTCGATGAACGCTGCACTGAGGGCTGCCAATTGAAAGCCTTCGGGCGCGTATGCTGCGACTTGGTCGAGATCGGAGCGATACGCAACCCTCGTCTTGGCGCTGCGCTCATGCGTCGAAAAATATCCATTGAAGAACTCATCAATCGCCTCGTTCAGTAGCATACACATGCACCTCCGCAGACAGTCGGTCAGGTACTGCGCAAAATTTGAAAAACTTTGATAGATCGTCGTATGGGTGGGAAAACCGCGCGAGAGTCTAATGTTAGAAGTCGCGAGATTCAAGCCGCCTTGGAATGAAGCGGCGGCCTTCCCGCTTTTACGCGAACTGGCGTCGCTTTTAGAACCCCGTCGCCATGGTCAATAAGATACTGAAGTCTATACGTCTTTCGACGGTTGCCAGGAAAGGTTTGCGATTGAACCGTGCGGGTGTAAAAGCGTCACCCATCGAAGTAACCATCCGTACTTCAAATATCGACTGCCGAGCTTTGGATGAGTGTAGAGCCGGCGCGCTAAGAAACGTCTGCGGCGCATTGTCTGACCAATAGAACTCGAACGAATGTGCATTTCATAATTCGAGAAGGAAAAGTCATTTGTCTTGATCGCGTCAACCGCCGATTCTGCGGCGATAATCCCAAGAGCCAAAGCAGAACTTATTCCTTCGCCGAACAGAGGATCAACACCAGCGGCATCTCCGGTTAACAGAACACGCTCCTGGCTGACTGGTGCTCGCGGTTCATACCGCAAGATAGGATGTGATTTTTGATCGAACCGATGTGGATTCACGCCCTGTCGCTTGAGCCAATCCTCAAAGAAAGTTTTTAGTTGGAATGTTTCATCCTTACTTAAGGGCGCGGCCATTATTCCTAAACTTACGGCTGGAGGCCCTTCAGGCACGGTAGGGAAAACCCAACAATAGCCGGGAACACCCCGGCTCGTTACACTCAGATCGAAGATCGCCATGTTATTTGAAAAATTAGAAATATCAGTTTCGCTTTGAGGAGCAAAAATCTCCATTGCTATCATGAGTCTCGCGATTCGTCCCAGGTTAACTAGTCGACGTACAGTGCTGTTTGATCCGTCAGCGCCGATGACGATCTTCGTTCGGTATTCGTGTTTCGATGTGTTAACGATAAGTTCCTTTGGCGTGCGGGTGATAACCTTGAGTTCTTCTCCGTCCCTTGTGACAACTCCTCGTGAACGAGCCGTCTCAAATAGGAGATTGTCAAATTGCTTTCGACTCACCACGCGAAAGTGATCCAATTGGCTGAATGTTAAGGATCCGGTCGGCAGAACAAACTTAGAAATGTGAACAGGGCTTGAAGGCAAATCGACTTGTACGCCCAAATGCGTCAGGATTGCATCGGCGTCTTTTATTACACCGCCCGCGCACAATTTGGCTCTTGGGAAGATTGCTTTGTCGAGCAGGAGTATCCGATTAGCCAGGTTATGATCGAGGTTGATCAATTCGAGAGCGGTGGCGCAACCCGAAGGCCCAGCTCCGACAATTATGACCTCAAAACTTTGCACTTGTGCGAGTTCTCTTGCCACTATTTGAGTAACGAGCAGCCGCTCGCGGCCAATAGAATTAGCAAATCAATAGGTTCGTAATTATTATGCTCGAAAAACAATCCAGGATCTTGTAAAAAACCGAGGCAACCCTAATTGCCTTTCAAATTCGCGCCATTTGCCATTGTCCGAACTCATATTTAAGGACATAATGCTCCGGCTCAATTCAGTACTTTCTTGGCTGGACCACCCCCAGCCTCTTTGGATAACAAGGAATTATCCGTGCCGCAAATTTCGCCACCGGTGCCGCCAATCTCGCCACCCGTGCCGCCAATTCCACCCGTGACGCAAATTTCGCCGATTAGCCTCATGTTCACGCTTTTCATTGGGCTGGGAATCAGCGCTGGGTACGGCCTATTGGGTTTTGGGCTTTCCTATTACATGGGAGGCAGCGACGAGGGCCGAACTTTCTTCGCCGCCTACACGACTTCGTTCAAAACTATCCTCTCGTTGGGCTTGATTCTCGGTATTGCACGGATCGTCCACAAATACCAACGAGCCATCGCTGAGACAATCCGTGCAGCCTTCAACCAGGAAGAGTTGTCGCCTACCGAATACTACCGACATGAACATAGATTTTTTAGTACATTTCGATCTGTAACCTTCTCCGCGGAATTCGTTCTTATCGCGTGGATAATCTTCTCCTACGCCCACTTTCCACTTTCGCAACCAGGCGAGGCCCTGATGATGATCGCGGTCTGTACTGAGTGGGCCCTGGGTGTTTACGTAGGGCGCAAGCTGAGGTATGCGAGCGAGATGCTTCAGTCGTTGCTGAACGTACCTGTCAAACGTAATTTATTCCGGAAGCGAGAGCTCGATGTAATCAACTCATATGTACATGTTGCGTCGACCCTCATGCTCATATTCGGCTACATTCACGTCGTCAATTACTTTGAGGGGCCATTTCGGTACGACAGCATATTTGGCCAAAGTATTAAACCTTTCTTACTTATCCCTGTGATTATCGGATCACCCATTTTATTGATCTTCAATTTTTATCCCCGAACTGTCCTGCGAAAACTTTACAGTCGATCCATTGATTTCGAGGCTAGTAGGCTCAAGAAGAAAATGGCGAATGCGAAATTAAGCTTGTACGAAAAGCGCTCGTATTTAATTGAGTTTGAGAGGATGTCCCGGGAGCAATTGCGATACAGTTTACAACTCACTTTGAGTGACTTGCCTATCGGAATTACGATTTTGATTGCGGCCATCAAGTCCTTGATGCGACTTTGATGACCTTACCCACGTAATCAGATCAGCAAATAGAGTCCCACAAACAATTGAATCTTCATAAGCAACGTAGATTGTTTGTACCTCGCCAGCTTGAACCAGTAAACCCCAGCCAGTGCGAGTATTAAAGTCATTGCGAGCACGTCAACAGCTTCTCCGCGGTTGTCTATCTGGCTTGCTAACAGTACCAGTCCTATGCCTTGAACAACGAAAGCGAAAACGGCAAGGGATACCGTGTCAAATCTATTCAGATAGGTAACAGTGTCTCCGGCTCTGTCTTGTATGTCGCCGCAGATCTCCCTTCCGAGTGTAAAAAGAAACACAGATCCAACGATGACATATAGTTTCGGCTCATTTGGGTACATCCTTGCGATGATTAGCACTGGGATAGAACTCGCGGCTGCTACGTAGGCGGTCTTAATGATCGGCAGGCCATCAATTATGTAGACATAGCTAATAGATAGGATGACTAGGGCGTAGTACCAAAAGGCAAGGTCTTGTGCTACGAAGTGTCTGATCGAGAAGAGGGCCAAGCCTAGCGAAACGAAATACAGAATTGCAGCGAGTTCAGCTGTAAGATCGCGAGCCGGTAAAGGCCTTTCCGGATGAATTAGTTGATCCTTCTCTAAATCCTCCAGGTCATTAGCAATAAATGTACACATGCCGATAAAGAGCAAAGGTATTGCGCTGCCTATGCTGAATCGCAAGTCCCCGGTTCGCGCTAACAACGGCAGAAATATTGCGAGCGCCGCTAACAACGAGGAACTCATGCGGGTGAGTCGCACTATAGCGCGAAGAGTTTGCACGGATAATTCCTTGTTATCTTTACAACTCTTTTCGACCACAGCCACGTGCCATTACCTCTCTCGGGACAGCGATTCTGGATTTGGCACGTGCTAATGCGGTAATGACAGTCTCATCATGGAGGCGCATCAACCATGGTCCTCAATTCCAAGGAGGTCGAGCTTCTCACACAGATAGGCCACACAACCGAAGAGAAGGTCGTCGTAGTAAATGAGCATGACGTTGCAATTGGTGTGGAGGACAAGACCAGAGCGCATTTGCTCGGGGTGCTTCATCGAGCATTCTCCATATTCGTTATGAATAGCGCAGGTCAACTGTTATTACAGAGAAGAGCCTTGGCGAAATACCATTCGCGAGGACTCTGGTCGAATACGTGCTGTGGTCACCCTCGTCCTGGTGAATCCATCAACCAGGCTTCACGGCGGCGACTCAGGGAGGAAATGGGGTTTGATGCGGATCTCGAAAGCATTTTCCAATTCAGATATCGGGCAGATCTCGAAGAGGGGTTAATTGAGAACGAATATGATCACGTGCTGGTTGGATTGTTCGATGGACTTCCCCAACCGAATCCCGCCGAGGTCGCTGAGTACAGATGGGTAGACCCAACAACCTTGAGCCTTGAATTTGAGGCACATCCTGAGAACTATACTTACTGGTTTCGCATTTCCTTTGACCGTGTTTTTGAACAGTCAAACTAACTCGATGTTTGATCGAGATCTTTAACTGCGGTCTATCGACGAGCTAATCGAGGATTTCTATGATCTTCTCGCACAGTTGTGCTGCCTTGGGCGCGTTCACAAGGTCAGTCCAATATGCCGCAGTTCTTGGAATCTCTCGACGTGAGCATGTTCGCTACCTGAAGAAGTCTATTCGGCTGGCACTATGTTATGCCGGCTTCGCGGATCCCTGGAATTTAAGAGAAGCGTGGAAGGCGGGAGAGGCAGCATTCTTATCGTGTGCTTATGATGTCGTAACCGACTGGCGGAGTTTCGACAAAAAAGACCGAGCCGCTTTCGAGCGTATTTTGAATGAGCTATCAAAACCCGATCCAAAAAGGCTGGCATTGGACTTATACGAGAAGGACGCCAATAGACATCTCGCGGCCGATGGTCTTGAGCGCGGAGCGATTGCATTGAGATTCATTCTCAAAACGATGGGGTGTGAAAACGAAAGAGAATCAAGCTGGGGTGATCTGGAAAATCTCGGGGAACTTTTACAGATAGTGGACGATGTATACGATTATGAGGATGACGCAGCGGCGGGTGATCAAAACTGTCTCGTTACTACCAGGCGAGATGTTTACCTTAGGCGACTTCTTGATGATCTGAACAGCGCAAACTGCCGGCAATTGTTTGGACGTGCACCCTCAGTCCTGACGTTTGCTATTGCTCAAGCGAGAAAGAAAGGGACAGAGTTGTTGACATCTTCGGAGTAACTTGCTGTTCGGATTTGAAGCGAGGTCCGAAACCAAATGGTATTGCAAGACGTTACGATCCCGGTGTACTTGGACCAGTTGTGGCGCTGCATGGAAGACTGAAATGAACCTTTTGTTGGAAGCACTCGTGGCTATCGGAGCTTTTGTTACGTGCACCTGTATAGAATATTTCTATCACAGATACGTTGTCCATCGTTTCGTCAAAACTTACCATCTGGCACACCATCGCGGTCAGATCGACCAGAGCCGCTATGCGGCATGGGTGGTCATAGCAAGCGTGATTTCCTTTACAATGTTTGTTCCGGCGGGCGTATTGCGAGGGCTAATGATCGGTTCTCTCGGCGAAGTTTGCGTATTTATAGCGATTCACTATTTGTTCCACAGCAACGTCAACGTTCCGATTCAATTATATGTTCGCTTAAAGCAACACCACAAAACTCATCACCAAGATTCCCGGCATAACTTTGGTGTGACCACCAGAGTGTGGGACCAGCTTTTCAAAACCAGTTCAGAAGCGTCACAAACGGTCGAGGTGACGCTTATGTGACTTTTGGCTTCTACGCGTCAGAAAGTCATTCTGCGCCGACAACGAGCGGAAACTTTCGCTTCCTCACTTGCCCATGGCGGTGATGAGTAAAGCAGCTAGCGAGTCGTAATTGATTTGAGGCCTGCTGGCCTCATAATACTTGTTAGCTTCTTCCAGGAATTGTTGACGAGTTATTTCTCGGCCGAAATCACGTCTCAGCGTATCCGTGGCGGCAGAGGTCCGGTCAGCAATATGTTGGTTACTGTCACCCGTCTTCTCGGACAAAGATTTAAGCAGGTAACGAATTCGAGCGGCGTTTACATCTCTTCCACGGGGGAGCTGCCCATTGTCCAAATAAGCGAGCTGATACTCGATCGGCGCGGACTTAATTTCGGTTATGATCAAGTCACTTTGGGATAGGCTGGGTGCTGACGGTGTCTTTACTGGTAGGGCTACGTACATCAAAACCAACAAGCCGATTAGCTGGATCGCCGCGAACAACCGCGCCTTCTTGTCCTCTTTCTCTTGAACCATTCGCAGCGTAAGCATGCGCTCCTGTGGTTTGAGGTCATAAACCTTCCGATCGCGAACTGCAGCCATCAAAACAAGCGAAAGAATCGGCACAAGGATCATGAGAAGCCCAGTGAGCGGGAGCACATAAAGCAAGACCCGTACAGGTGACCAGTGAAAACGGAGGTCCAAAACGAGGGCCGCACTGGTTGCCAAGACGATACTGGTGAAATATACGAATACTTGCGAACTCCATTTTCGATATATATGTACGAATGCTTTAAGAAGGGACATGTCAGATGTTTTTGGCTTCATTCAGCTTTTTGCCCAATAACTCTGAGTTCAGCACCTTGATGATAAGGCCAAGGGCGAAGATCACTAAAATAATTGCAAACATGTAAAAGTGGACCTTGCTTAATACGTAGAGTTCCTCAGGAGGTAATGTCGACCATTTCAAGAGTCTATGGGCTCCCTCCAATAAAACAAACAAACCTGCGAACGAGAGACAATGCGCTCCTGCCTCCTTAATAAGCGCGCGCTTATCCGACCATAATTCAACCCACCACCACGATCGTCTTCTTTGCGCATCCGAGATTAGCGTCCCGGAATCAGTGCGCTGAACCGCTCCACCCAGTTCTTGTTCCGCAAGAATCTGTTCGACGCGTTCTTTCCCACGTTTTTCGTTTTCTGTTTTCACGAGCGTCTGAGAATCCTGTGTATCAAGACGGAAGCCGAGGATGAGCGACTTGTATCACGGTAGGGTTGCAAACTTCAAGAGATGATGGATTGACCTGAAAGACCCGCGAGATGCACTCAGCATTAAGCAAACATGGATTGGACGTTATCGAGACCGGCATCTTCAGCTGGAGCCTTGATGACTGGCATCCCGTAAGGGAATCGAACCCGTGTCGCCGTGAAAGAGAAGCGATTTACAGGAATTCAACGGAAATCTGCGGCATGATAGCCCGTGGGGTAGTGAAACTCTCCGTCTACAACGGAAATACTGGTCAGCCTGATGGGAAGAAACAAGCCTAAGTCCGAACAGTCTTTTCAAAAGCAATAGCCCTTGCCTATAATGCAGCCGAGTTTTACACGTTCTCTGGCCTGGGAATCGCCGCCTCCGAATCTTCAGTTAGGGCGAACAGGGTTCTCCGACCTACTCCCGGCGCTGAATGAATTGAGTCCAAGTATCCGACCTCAACGCGTGTAACGACAGTCAGTTGCAATCCGACACTTAGACGCTAAAGCATGAATCTTACCGGGGAACAGATCCGTGCTATTGAGACGCTTGACGGCAATCTGCAGATCATCGCGTGTGCTGGTTCAGGTAAGACTCAGGTTGTGTCCGCTCGTGTCGTGGAAATTCTGAAGCGCAAACAAGCCGACGGAATCAAGCCTGAAAACATCGTTGCTTTTACCTTCACCGACAAAGCTGCAGCTGAGCTTAAAGACCGTATCGCCACATTGGTTCGAAGAGAATTCGGCGACGTGCCGGGATTGGCTCAGATGTACGTTGGTACGATCCACGGCTTCTGCTTGGAATTGCTTCAGACATATCTCTTTGAGTATCTCAAGTATGGCGTTCTAAACGATGTACAAACGAAGCTACTTATAGGTAAGAACAGCATCAAATCAGGTTTGAAGGGTGTCGAGGTGATTGCAGGTCCTAGCCGGGGACAATACCTTGCGCGAACTCGTCGGGATGTCTCTGTATATCTTGAAGCACTCAATGTAATCCGAGAAGACACAGTCTCTCCAAAACTAATCCCGCCAAGCCTAAAAATCGGTTTGGACTGCTATACCGATCTACTTGACCAACATCGATACTTGGACTACTCGCGAATCATGGTCGACGCTGTCGCCGCGCTATTCGATGATTCATCCCATTCACGTAGTAACTTACAGAAAGCTCTCGGTGATCGAATCAAGTACCTTTTTGTAGATGAGTATCAGGACGTCAATCCCTTACAAGAGGCCTTGGTCAGTCGCTTACACCAATTAGGTGCAAGCGTGTGCGTGGTTGGCGATGACGATCAAACAATTTATCAATGGCGCGGATCTGAGATTGGCAACATTCTCAATTTCGCAAGTCGATATCCAGATGTACAACCAGTGACATTGGCTGAAAATTTTCGATCAAGCTCTGGCGTAGTTGATAGTGGACGAAAGATTGCTGAGAACAATAACCCAAACCGGCTTGCCAAGAGTATGGTATCTGCGAGTCATCAGACCTTTGAGCGTGGCGATCTCCTTGCCCTAACTTTTGATTCTTCTGCAGCGGAAGCGAAGTGGATTGCAGAAAAGATACTCGCTCTACGAGGCACACCTTTTCTCGATGAGCCTGATGCCGAATCGAGAGGGTTGAGTTGGTCGGATTGCGCGATCTTGCTGCGCAGCGTGAGAAAGAGTGGAGAAGAGATAGTCAATGTGCTCAAAGCTGAGGGCATACCTTACATAATTGCCGGTCTCGCTAATCTATTCGACACACCTGAGGTTCAGGCCTGCGTCGCACTTTGCCAATACATTACAGGTGATGTATTGGCAGCCGATGTCCGCGATGCATGGGTGAACGCAGAACTTGGTTTGGATGATGACGACTTGAACAAAGGCTTGGCAGTATTGGACAGAGCAAAATCTTGGGAAGAGGGTGAACGTTGGGCTGCATACAACATACAGCGCGCATATCTCGATTTTCTGGAAGCAATAAGTCTGCGAGAAGAACGAATTTCGGTAAGTGCAATTACTGGCGCTCCACGCGGTGAAATTGTTTATTACAACCTCGGCAAGTTTAGTCAGGTAATTTCCGATTACGAACAAATCTATTTTCAATCCAAGCCCCAAGAGAAATACAAGACCTTTGTCTATTGGCTGCTAAACGAAGCTCCTGACTACTACGAGGAGGGCGGTGAAGACGTCGGTTTCGCGCAGCCGGATGCCGTCCAGATTATGACAGTGCATCAGGCGAAGGGAATGGAATGGCCGGCAGTGTTTATTCCTGCCCTTCAAAAGAATCGCTTCCCGTCAGGCGGTGTTGGAGGTAGGAGTAAATGGCACATCTTGCCGAAGGCCGCGGTAGCCGATGCGGATCGCTATGATGGTTCAACCGAAGATGAACGCAGACTTTTCTATGTCGCGCTTACGCGCAGCAAGAAATATCTTTATTGTTCATTCGCTCCCGTTGATGGCAATCGGCGCTACCAAAGGCCATCACAATTCCTGCAGGAGTTTACACAGGTTCAGAATGTGTTGACGGCCGAACCGGTCAAAGCGCCTGTAACGAAGATCGATCCTCGCGCAAAGAGAGAAACTCCCAACGTTGTGTTGAGCTTTAGTGAACTAAAGTATTTTTTCGAGTGCCCCTACTCATTCAAGCTCCGCTTCTTATATGGATTTAACCCGCCCCTCCATGAGGCGCTTGGTTTCGGCAAATCGCTTCACGACGCACTAGCTGAGATTCATAAACGTGCAATCTCCGGAGATCTCGTCGATGAAACAGAAGTTGTGTCACTCGTTGATAGTCACCTGCATACGCCATTCGCGTATCCAGCGCTGAAAGAGCAACTACGTAAAGCGGCCATCGAATCGCTTGGTCGGTACATGAAACAACATGGTCCAACGCTTTCTCAAACAATACATTCTGAGAAACAAGTAGAAATACAGGTCGCGCCCGGAATCACTGTCAATGGCCGCATTGATCTTATCAAACGCCTCGATACCAACGAGGTTGCGATTGTGGATTTCAAGTCGTCCGAGCTAGCACAGGCTGAAGAAGTTACTCGTGCACAATTACATACTTATGCGATTGGGTATCAACAACTCACTGGAGAGAATGCTGATCTTGTTGAGGTATTGAATTTGGACGAAGCAGGTCGAAGTGTTCGCGAGTTAGTGGACAGTAAAATGTTGCGCGAGACGACCGAGGCGATACGTCATGCGGGCAGTTCTATACGAGAGAATCAACTCACTCGGCATGATTCGTGGTGCCGGCCCTGTTCGACCTGTGACCTCGCTGGTATCTGTCGCAATCGAGAAGTCCTTTCGAATTAACCGGAGGTAAGTTTTGGCGAAAAAGACGTCTAAAGCAAAAAGTCCCAAAGCGGTTTCCAAAAAAATTACGCGCTACACATACGAGAACATTAAGGAACCGCGCACTCCTGAGACGGGACACACGTCCTTGCTTCCCTCGGATGAGCAAGTGGTCACTCTGCCGATGGATAACGGTTGGAGTAAGGCTCTCAAACTCGGCCAAATTGTGGAGAATGAGCGTCCGGTGGTTGTCGATATGGATCCGGTTGTTGATCCAGTTCTTATGTGGGCAGGTAAACGAAATAAACGCGCCGTCCCAGTTCTACCGCTTCAACGTAACGAGGTCGTTTCAGAGTCGCGCATCGCACAGATTATCGAAAGAGCAAGAAAGGCAACTGCTGATGAATCTGGCGTGGCTCGACAGGGACATCTTTACGCCGATCTGGAAGCAAGTTTGCGAGAGAGCGAGCGTACCAAACGCGTTGAATTTTACACTCATGACGAAGGGTGGAAAAACAAGCTTATTTGCGGTGACTCTCTAGCCGTTATGGAATCGTTGCTTCATTATGAACAGCTGCGCGGTAAGGTTCAAATGGTGTTTATGGACCCGCCGTATGCGATCAAATACGATTCAAATTTTCAACAGCGGGTGGACTCCATCCGGAACGACGAGCAAGATAAGGCGGATGATATAGTTACTATAAAGGCGTTTCGGGATACATGGTCTTTAGGCGTTCATTCCTACCTCTCTCACCTTCAAGAACGGTTGTATCTGATACGTGACCTATTAACTGAAACTGGTTCTGTATTCGTTCAGATTTCGGACGACAACGTCCATCTTGTCCGCAACGTTCTAGATGAGGTGTTTGGGGCCTCAAATTTTATTTCCTTGATCCCTTTTCGGAAGAAAACAATGCCGTTTGGAACGACTTTTTTGGAGCAGATGGCTGACTTCTTGCTTTGGTATGGCAAGAGAAAAGTCTCGGACCAAGGTACCGCTAATACTAAATCCTATCCCTTCTTCTTGCCGCAAGATGTCGAGGGCGAGTTTCACTATGCCTGGTATGAGATGCCGGATGGAACCAGGCATCGAATGACGCCAGAACAGTTGTCTAATCACGCACTTCTCCCCCCAAAAGCTCGCGTCTACCGGTTAAAGTCTTTGGAACCTTCAGGACCGATGGATTCGGGAAAGTTCACCTATGCTTTTGAAGGGAAAGATTATTCTCCCCCTAAGAATGGTTATGGCACTCCTCCAGCAGGTATGGATCGCCTTAGTGATCTAAAACGCCTTCAGCCTGAAGGCAATCGCCTTACATTCATCATGTATGCCGACGAAAGTCTTTTTACCCGCCTAACCGCACCATGGATAGATACCGTTGGAGCCGATGACAAAAGATATGTGGTGCAAACTAACTCTGAAATTGTAAAGAGATGCATGCTTATGACGACTGATCCAGGAGATCTGGTTTTGGATCCGACCTGTGGTGCTGGAACGACGGCCGCTGTCGCGGAGGCTTGGGGAAGACGATGGATTACCTGCGACACTTCACGTGTGGCGATTAACGTTGCGCGGAGATACTTATTATCCAAAGTCTTTAAAGCCTACAAAACACGAAACGGCACTGTATCTTCAGGTTTCGAATACAAACGGGTGAAACGGATCACGCTTTCTAGTCTGGCTAACAACTTGGAGCCCTCTGAAATCGAGCTCCGTGACAAACCAACGGAAGATACTAATAGCATTCGCGTAGCAGGACCTATGGAATTGATGACGTTAGGAAGATACTCAGTTGAAGATTGGAAAGGATACGTTGTTCGCGAAGGTGAAGCGGGGAGCCCCGCTAAACTTGAAAATTATATTGAGGTCATAAGTCGCCTTTACCGAAAGAACGCTGCGATCCAAGGTGCTACTGGATTGGTCCACGCTATCTTCGAAGCTTCTGCTGAGAAAATAGCAATTTCCGTAGGCCCATTATCAGGTCGTGTAACGGCAAAGCAGATAAACGATGCGGTCCAAGATGCGCTTTCCACCGGGATTCTTGAACTGCACGTGCTCGGTTGGGCATTCGAGTCGAACGTTGGAGAGATAAAGTCACAACTCGAAAAGCGCGGCAAGGTCAAGATTCACTTGATAATGATCCGACCGGACACATTGGCTGAAGGTCTTAAAGCGACCCAGCCTGAAATGCTTTTTTCTCCGCTCGCACTACCTGACGTGGACATAACGGTGATCAAAAAAAATGGTGATCGGTCAGTCACTGCTGCTCTTCGAGGTGTGGCCATCTTTGATCGTAAGACTAGAGGTACGGACTATAAATCTGCTGAATCGGGTTACGTCGCCGCTTGGTATTTGGATGAGGATTACGATGGGGATTGCTTTGTTGATTATCAGATGTTCTTTGATTTCAAGAAGGCGCCAAATCTTAAAGCTACTTTGAAGATGGACGTAGACCCAGAAGACTTCAAGCTGCAAACAACTTCTCAGCCCTTTCCCATCCGCGGATACAAGCGCATCGCCGTTAAAGTGGTAGATATTTACGGAAACGAATCGACAGTGGTGAAAGACCTTGTCTGAAAATCCAATTGCCACAGGTTACGTCGTAGATCGTGTCGTTATTTGCGATGCGTTTAAGGAACCTTCAAGGCACTATCGGCTGCTCGCTGGCGGCAGATCAAAGTTGACTGACGGTCGTCGTCCTTCTATGCGCTACCGCGCCGCCGCCAAGGACAGTCGAGGTGGTCTAGCAAGCATAGTCGGAAAAGAAGAGGCGTTATTTGAGGAGTTGACCGCCGGTGATGAGGAACAAAACGAATTCGTCAATCGACTAAGGGACGAGATTCGTAATTGGCGTGATGCCGGTTATCCGGGAACTTCGTTAGTGACTCGTCGATGTTTGGAATGGTGGTTCGAACGAGACGAGGAGCGACTCAAAGAAGCACAACGCTTTTTCTTTTGTCAGCAGGAGGCGATCGAGACACTCATTTACCTTTATGAGGTTCAGCGACAAAGGAAAATGCCCGAAACGGGCGATCTGATTCGTTACGCGCTCAAACTTGCCACCGGAACCGGGAAGACCCTTGTAATGGCTCTTCTCGTGGTTTGGTCCACGTTACATAAACAGAAAGTAAGCGGCTCGAGTCTGTCCTCGAACTTCCTTGTTCTAGTTCCGAACCTAACCGTTCGCGATCGAGTTCGCGGAGTGGATGAGTTCACGAAACAACCCACTGGATCAGGACTCGATCCGAGTAGCCCAGAGAATCTCTATGATGAATTTGAAATTGTTCCACCGGAATACCAGTCAGAATTTCATCCAAAGGTAGTCGTCAGAAACTGGCAATCGATTCCGCTCGAAACCAAGCGAGATGATTGGGTTCCGGAGAATGACCTCATTGGCGAAGGGCGTTTCGTGCCGGCATCAGTAATTTGGGCACTCCAGCGTCGTTATAAGCAAGATCCCGCGCGAGCCATGAGAAGAGTGCTCGGTGGGTGGCGCGACTTAATAATTTTGAATGATGAAGCGCATCACGTGTACGGCGAAAAGAAAGCCAAGAAGGGAGAGGAAGCCGAATATCTCAAGTGGAGTCGCATCATTGAGCGAATAAGACAAGCTGCCCGAATTAGCCTTGTCGTAGATCTGTCAGCTACTCCTTGGTACGGATCAGGTTCGGCAAAACCTGAAGGAACTCTTTTTGAATGGCTCGTTTCCGATTTTTCCGTTTATGACGCTTTCGAGTCAGGTCTGGTTAAGGTGGTTCGCTTGCCGGATCCAGATGATCAGGGATCTCAATATCTTGATCTTTGGAGCATGGTCCAAGGCGCCAGGAGCAAAGAAGAATATCTATCTCAATGCAAAGGTGCCATTGCCAGTATCTATTCCTCATGGAGCGAGGATTATGACGATTGGTCGAGAATGCTACCCGAGTTAAGACCGGGGCCTTCTCCGGTGATACTTGTTGTCGCTGATAAGGCTGAACGAGCCCAATGGCTCTTCGAACACCTCAGTCGCGATTACCCCCTTCTTCAAAATCCGGCTGCGGACAATCCACTCAAGTGGCCTACTATCCGAATCGATTCGAAAGTTTTCGACGCAGAGAAAGGCAACGAAGCTGTCTTGCGTGAGATCGTTAATACAGTTGGAAAAAAGGATAAGGCCGGAGAGCAAGTACGTTGCATAGTGAGCGTGAACATGCTCTCAGAAGGTTGGGACGTGAAGAGCGTTACGCACATACTTGGTATCAGAGCGTTTGGCTCTCCTCTTCTCACAGAGCAGATCATTGGCCGTGGGTTGCGGAGAACTAGCTACGACGGTCTTCTGACTCCGATTGAGGAGCGGCTTGCTAATGAGAATCGACCTGATGAGGAAACTGTAGATGCCTTTGGCATTCCATTCATAGGTTTCCCGGTTGAGAAGAAAAGGAAACGACCAAAGAGCGGTGGCTGGGGTCAGAAGCCGGTGCCGATTGAGCCTGATTCAAAGAAAGAGAAGTATGCCGTTCGCGTTCCCAATGTCCGTTCATGGGCAGTAGGAGTAACTGAACCTCTAAGGGACACGATCAATATTAATGCTCTACCGGAACTGATAATCACCGAGAAGGAGACACCAAACGAGATCACAGTTCGTCCTGTGGTCGGAGGGAAGCCAGAAGTAGTAATGAACCTGGACCGATTTCGTGCTGAGTATCCGTTATTGCGTTCCAAGTTTATCTTCGCACGAGAGTTGTTTGAGGCGACGAATCCAGATGTTGCGACGGATCTAGGAATTGGGCCAACGTTTGAAGAGCTGCTCGAAGTGGCTTCTGAATACGTTGACAAGAGAGTTACGGCAAAGGGAGGGAGCGATCGTCGGGATATCGGAATTTACTATTGGACCCGCCGCGCGCTCAACATTCTAGACAATGCCATTCGTCAGTCTCCGGTTGGAACCTCAACAGTGCCAATTCTCGGCGACCCTGAATATTTGGATTCGAAGAATTATCGTCGTAAAACATGGACTGGCGTGATTGCCGAGGGCAAGAAGTGTCATCTAACAAAGGTCCCGTGTCATACCGACCTCGAGGCCTCGTTCTCGAAATTTCTTGATGGTGCTTCTGACGTGGTGAAGTACATCAAGAATGAGTTCTTCGGGTTCTCGATCACTTATTATGAAAACAATCGTCCGAGACAATACTACCCAGACTTCATAGTTATCGTCCGTAAGGGCGATCGTGAAACGATTTGGATCGCAGAAACGAAAGGTGAGATACGTCCCAACACTACATTGAAGTCAGAGGCGGCGGTTTTGTTCTGTGGGAAGATGAGCGGATCGCGTCACGGTTCCTGGCGTTACTTGTTTGTACCTCAACCCAAGTTTGAGAAGGCCATGCGCGCTGGTGTCAATACCCTGGAGGATCTGAACTCCGCCGTGGCCGTAGAACCCGCTTCGCGTCAACTTCAATTGATCTCATTAGACGATGCGAGAGTTGAAAAACAGAAGTTCAAAACTCTGCTTCCGTTGTATTCCCTCAAAGCGGCTGCGGGATATTTCGGAGAAGGTGAAGATGTTGAACCTGAAGCGTGGATCGACGCTTCAAGTATTGGACGTCTCGACGATCAGATGTTCATCGCACGAGCTGTGGGTCGCTCAATGGAACCAAAAATTCACGATGGCGACTTTTGTATATTCAGAGCGAAGCCAAAAGGAACGCGTCAAGGAAAGATCGTGCTTGTTCAGCATCGCGATATTTCCGATCCAGATACCGGAGGCTCCTTCACCGTCAAACGATATCGCTCGGAGAAGGTAACTAACGATGAGAGGTGGAGTCACAGCGCAATTTATCTTGAGCCTACGAATTCCGAGTACTCAACTATTGTTCTCACGCCTGCGTCTGAAGGAGACATTTTGCTCATTGCTGAATTCGTTGTAGTGCTGTGAACTTCCCACCCGTTTTTTCTATCACATCGAGTTTTGTTGTCATTTACGAGACTAACTAAAGGTTGTCATCGTTATTGTCTCCGCTCGTAAGGATATGCATTGTTTGCAAACTGAGTGTCAGATGTCGTAACCCAATGCCATCAATATCGATGTCAAGAAGAATGTCACCATTGGATTTTTGGTGTCTGGACCTGATGGTACCTCTGCCCCACGACCCGAAATCACCTCGAGCACCAGGAACAAATGCGTCTCTTGGGTCTCCTTGTTCATTAGTAGCCACGGCACGCCAACCGCTATCAAACATAAACTGGCTAACCTGCATTGCCGGGTTCTTAATCGGAAGTACTCTCGCACCGTTCGGATCTAGGGCAAATTCAACGACGTAAAGCCAATACTTATCACCAAACTCTTGGGCGTTTGCAAACTGAGTACGCGACACGCTGACTCCAGTTTTATTCCATTCACCATCGATACCTTTGACTTCAATTAACCGTCGCTCTCCAGTATTTGGATTGGTCGATATGAGGTCATATCCGGGATGGGTTAATCCTAATTCCTCAGCGTGACGGCCCTGCATTAGTTCCCAGTCACAAACGATCTTGCGTGATGCTGCTTCAACCATGAGATCATGTTGTCTCTTCTCTGATTCGGAAGAAGTTTCCGCATCACGGTGAGCCTCAATTTTTGGTCGAGCATAGGATCTAAGTGCTTGATCCCACTTTTGCTTGAACTCAGGCCGCTTTTTCGGACTGTAGGTTGGAGTAATGTCTCGATCGTTGTCGGAAGTTGGTGTCGAGTCTTTTGTCGGTGTCCGTGAAGGTTGAGCTGAAGGTTCGCGACTTATGATAGGTCTATCTAAGCCAGGGCTCGGCACAGAACCGGGTCTAGGAGTTTCTTCCGTCGTTCCAAGATTGGAAAGCTCCAGCGACTCTGGAGCCACAGTTTCGTTTGAATCTGCTGAGATTGGGATCCCAATGTCTGACAGGTATTGATGAGCATCCTCCAAGTTTTTCCTCTCAACCAAGCTCCAACAAACAGCGGATAGTCTAGCCACGTCGGCGCCAGACTCTTCTAAGAGAAAACGATGGAGTATGGCATTGAATATGTGAGGCCACGTCCTGTCAGTTAATGGTCGTGATAGCGTCAACTGATTCTCATTGTCATCATAGAAAGCGCCGACCGCTTTTGATTCCGATACAAACGGACCATCTAACATTACGCTGGCTCTAATCCTTACTTGGTCAAAACTATTGACGCTGATATCACTCAGTTTCATCTTAAGTAATTTGCGGATTTGAGGTGACTTATCACTGATTAGCCGAATCACACATTCTGAACGATTGCGAATTTGCTGCTCTATTTCGTGTTCTCTCTCCTCTGGTCCATCGGTAAAATCCAGCTCAATTTTTGAGACAGAAGTCAAGTTCCGGACGCCAAGGGCTGCAAAAAGAGCAACATATTGCGAGTCGGGTCGACAGAGCATTACATCTAAGTCATTGCCAAAGTGAGAACGAAACCATTCACTATCAAGCATCAGTACTTCATCTGGAAATTTCGGCAGACTCTGCAAGTTCAATATCGTTGGTGACTCCCGTAGTGCCTTCATGTGAGCGCCATCTATACCACTAGTCAATAAATCGTCATCTCCCAATCTATTAAGACATGAGTTGTAAACGGCAAGATCCTCTCCATCGACTGGCGAGCCGTTACTAAAGTGTGTAGTCGTTATTTCAGTGAGAATCGCTGCAAATTGCTCTGCGGTTGGTTCTGTGTGAACGCCGACTGCTGAAAGAAACGCTCGGAATTGTGAAAAGTGTTGCGGGGCAGTATAAGCATAGCCTCCTAGGTGCTGAGGCGCCCAAAAGACACGTGAGGGTGACAAGTACTTCGCCAGAGTCTTGTCGTATATTGAGAGCTCATTTTTGAGCTGCGAAATTGCCGGATCGCCGTTCACCGCGCGCTCATTGAGTATTTGGTATGTGACGTCTGACACCGGAATATTGTTTTGAATGCAATGCCTTAGGTGATTGATAACGACCTGTGTCGGTGGCTCGCCTTCAATCCCTAGCAGCGTCAACAGTTCACTATTCAGTCTATGGGTGTTTTTAAATGCCAGTACCTTTACTTGACTGTCGAATCCCATCGCTCGGTAAGGTGAATAGAGCGACTCCGACAAAAACCATCGATCGTCTGCGTCGTCGGCGGGAAAGCAGACAGTGGTCCTCAACTTTTCAACCTCGGCGAGTTCACCTGTATCTTTGTTAGCTTTCCACATCGGGAATTGATCGCAGACGGCATAGAATGTTCTGGCACTGGCTTCGAGTGTCTTAGCAGTGGGCTTGTGAGCGTGAGCAAGCTGGGTCAACTGTCTTACCAGATCCTTGGCTGCCGGTTTTTTTCGAATGCCTAGAAAAGTCAAAAGGGTACGAACGGACTTTTTATTTGGAATTCTTGTGAGATCCACCCAGAGATGGGGAGCTTCGCCCAGAATCTCTTCAAGAAGGTCTGAGCGATAGTAGGTGTTCGAAGGTTTATTCCACCCTCCATCTTGAGTTGGAACTAAGGGAAGGTTAGTTAGGATTTTGGCGAGGTGTTCGTCATCTAATAAGGCGCCATGTTCCGAGAGCTCCGTCATTAGTCGCGAATAACGATGCGAGTCGATCTTTTCTGTATCTTCAAAGAACCGAGGCAGTACGGTTTCAATGAATGCTTCCACTGTTTGTTTATGAACTTTCAAGCGGCTTCTTAGAAAGTCAATAGTTCGACCATCAAAAACATCAGGCGATAGCAATGTGGCAAGCCCTATCGGATCGGTAAATCCCCCTGGAAGCATTGCGCCACGAGCCGAAGTGAAACCGGCACCTGTCCGCCAAATCGGCAGTTCAGATAACCGCGCGTAGGTCTCAAGATTCGAAGGACCCATGTCGTCAAGTCGTGCAAGCAGTCCATAAAAGGACTTAAGGCGCCAATTGGCTTCACCAAGTAGCTCCGCCGCTTTTTCGGGAGTCTTAGTGTGCTCATCGAGATAGTTCACAGCATGGGCGAGGCTAAAGGTCGGCAGCAACTTCTTCAATTCTTTAAAACCGATTAGTCGAGAGTGAGCAAGCGCGGCCCATGGCATATTCTCTTCAATCTCTCTTCTAGGAATACTGGTCGAATGATCGAAGCAATCACCGAGAGAACCGATTTCCAGTGAATGGGTCACGCCGATCCGAAGTTTTTTGAGTCTCGCGACGAGCGGTTTAGATGTTTCGACTCGAAGTCCAGTGATCTGACCATCGATCAATGACCATAGTGGTTCAAAAAAAGCATGAATTCCTTTAGCGTCAGTGCGACTAGGAAGAGCCGCAATATAGGCGGAACTCTCGCAGTAGGAAATTAAACGTTCCAAGGTGAGCTGTTGGACGCCAGCGGATGGTAATGAGTTTTTGAACCGGCGCAGTCTCTCATTGACTAAAGTCATCCCAATTGTCGTCGAAACCTCTATCGCTTTGCCGTCCAGCTCCGCCTTCGTCAACACCGCTTCAGACCCAGCAACTGAGCATCCGTTGGCCGTCAGTACAATATTCGGTTTTTCGGCGAGCGCCGTTTGTAACTCCTTCCAGTATGTTTTGTAGCAGTCGGGATGCGTTGATTTCTGGGCTTGGGAAATAATCGCCGCCGCATCAATCAAACTCCACAGGTTTTCATGATCGAGTACATCTCTTAGTCGTTCCAAATTCCTCGCAATTTCTCGAGCTGCCGCAAGGATCAGGCCTTGGTTCCATGCTTGCTGATGTTGGTTGCCTTCGAAGATTGCAGCCTTACGATCAGGCTTTGGGAAAAAATCGGCATTTATATGTAATGGCAGCCCAGACGATTGTTGTGTCGGCAGGTACGCATACAGGAAGCCCGCGGCCAACGGTTTGTCCGTTCTAAGTGCGATCTGTACTGCCGTCTTCCTTTTGAGAGTTTGGAGTCGTGGGTGTGATTCGATCGTCGGTTCCAACAATCGCCGCGCATCAGTGGTGAGAATCAACCATTGCTGCGCTTTGGCACCGCCGTGAAATGAAATATAAATCTTTGGCGATCCTGTGCGATCAATCTGCGCTGAATATACACGCTCACCATTCCGCATTAGCTGGACGTGCGTTACATGATTTAAGAAGAGGAGCGATCGCTCGATGACCGTCTTGATGCTATCGAGCACCCGCCCAATGTGTTCATTGGAAATAGCTGAAAGTTGCAGTAAGGCTCGTACACTGCTTTCACTATTTTTTGCCCAAGGAAAAGTCAGACGTGTGCCAACGACGCGAGGAGTTCGTTGGCCACTCCACTGGGAGACTTCTGGGTGTAGGCGCACCGCCAAATCAAGTGAATGGATTTCCGGAGAGTCTGTTATCTGGTAGGTTGATATGAAACCTATGCCGAACCGCCCTATGTTTTCCGAATCTCCCAGCTTACCGCCGCTGGCTACCTCTACTATGCTGTGGAAGTCACATTGTTTTGACGGCCGGTCCTTGTGGCTGATCACTCCTTGGCAAGGCGAGTGTCTTAAGTCACCGCAATAGGAGAATTCGGCGCTGTTTGAGACGATCAAGGCTTCATCGGTTACGTCAAAACTGATCTCTCGCGCACCTGCATCATCGGCATTCTGTATGAGTTCGAGTGCCATGACATCGTAGCCTTGCAGGGCTTCCAAGTGAGAACGAATAGTGCCTAGTACATTAGCGGTATAAGTTCCACTAAGTTGGAGGTCATCTTGGGAAGAAGGATGAGAAGTCATAATGTTTTTTCGTGGGAGACGTGGTTTGGTTACGGCCACTTCCGGAGAACTTAGTGTCCAGTTCGCACCAGTGTAAGTGAATCTCGATTCGCATTTGCAAATTATCCTTGCTCGTGCGCACGGATATTTCGGTGCATATCATCGCTCGGGATCTCTGTAGCGATTCCATGACCAGCGGCTATCTGATTCAGCTTCTTCAGCGTCATACTCATCTTCGCCAGAAACGTACTGATCAATATCTTTGTCGATCCATAGCAGCGTCAATACCGAATTGTATGCCGGCATCGCAATCGAATCCTCTTTGATCATCTTGCTTGAATCAATCCTTGCACCTTCTAGCCACGCGGTCGCCTCAACACTTTGCATTCCTGACGGCAAAGGTTCGCCGCGGAAATAATCCGCAGCATAGGTGGCGGACTTCAGCTCCTCACGCAGGGTAATGAAGTAACCGAACTCATTTGTTTTCCGGTGGTACTTGATTCGGCCGTCTTTACTGACGACCAGGCAGCAACGGTGCGGAGAGAACTGGAGATAACGTACACACGCTGCGGTGAGTGTCACCTGGAAACGATTCGCCATTTCGCCGATGGCTTTGAGGTTTGGCTTGGCTGATCGGCAAAGTGGTCCAAACAAAGCGGCAGGCATTAATAGTGCGGCCGCAAATGCGTTGGCTTCGAGTTCTTCCGGGCTGTTTGTGTAAAAACCTATTAGCTCTCTATCCGAACAGAGCGCAAGCTGAGAACCGTCTTGCAAGAGCAGATGCCCCAACTCGTGCGCGATCGCAAACCGCTTTCTTCCTGATTCCGGAATCGCATCGTTGACTCTAATAAAACTCAATCGAGGTGAACGTGACAGGCGCGCTTCAGCTCCTGACAGGCCGCCATAGACAACCAGCGCTTTCTGAGTCATAGCGATCGCTTCGACGTCGAGATCCTCAACGTCGCTAATTGCAAGCTGGGAGATTAGCTGGTCGGCGCGTTTTTCAGCTGCTCTTTCGCGAATAGGATGGAAAGCCATTTTCATTCGTCGCTCGTTTCGAGGTCATTCAACATGGCTATCTCAACCAGCATTGAACGGATGTCCTCTTCCGAGGCTTCTTCAAACTTTCGAAACGCTACACCGTAACTCGTCGCGAGCGGTGCCGGTAATTGTTCTATGGCGTCATTCAATCTGCTCAACAACTGCTGACGTGACCACCCGGTGGTTTCGGAAGTTACCTTTAGCTTCATCTTTTCCAGCAACGCGTCACGAATGACGTGCGCCTGAGTTTTCCAACCGGTGCGTGAGTTCTTCCTAAGTTCAGACACCCGCTGCATCATGCGTGCAACGAATTTGTCGGGATCGACGCCCGCCTCCCTGAGAGCTTCGCGTCTTTCGTCTCGGGTCCATTCAGCTCGCGCACTCGAATCTGTGATCCAGCCAAATAATTCATCCGTTTCGGAATCTTTTCCGCCCATTGCTTTATCCTCCAGCAGTTGATGGATCTATTCGTTCGCGATCTGGGCTCGAACTTTTTCCAACTTGCGGTCCAAACGCTTAGTTGCGTTGTACATCTCCTGTATAGATATGCCGACAGCTTTGGCTATTTCGGCGGGTTTGTCGTTACCGTCGATTTTCGCTTCCAGCACTTTGAGCAGCAGCTGATCGTCGGAGCATTCATCTATGAGTAAGTCCAACGCGCGGTTTTCCAAGCGTGTACGTTCTGTCTCCAGCATAACTGTTTCTGGGGAGTGGCGCGCCGGTACCAGCCAGTCGGTGGTGGGATCGCGTTGCGACGAACCACTTTCCCAGGCTGGCGCATCGGCAGAGTCCGGTTCTGGCGTTACTATCAGGAGAGTATTGTCTTTGCTCTCAGCGAGATGATTTAGAAGACTATCGACGACCCCCATTAAATACCGTTTAATATCTGGATCCTGCTTCGGATCCCACTCGCGATCCCCCGAAAACAGCTTTTCGAACGCTTTCGAAACGATCGAATCCACGGTTTCTCCGCGTGGTAAGTCGATCGGGTTTTTCGTTCGCCAGCGCAATCTGCGACTGACACTTACTGCGTACCATCCTAAATCCAGAATGATTTCTTGCCATTCTTCATCTGAGATTTCAGATATAGCGTTGAGGGTCTCCATATTCATTCATCAATACTCCACACCCCATACTATTGCCGACAAGGAGCAAGTTTTTGCCGCCAGACCCACGTCACCGCCGTCTGGTGCTCTCATTGCTCATGCTCCGTCCTGTCGGACAGCAACCGTAAATCGCTGGACACATTTTTTCGCCGGGCAATGGCGAAAATCACGACCTGGGCGGCATAGCTCTGTAGAGGCAGGATATGCCAAATGTGCGCACGCACGGCTGGCAACTTCGCCTGATGCGCAAAAAGACGCTACAGCAACCGAGCTGTGGTTAACAAGAACAGTAACCAATGTAGATGCGGCGCGCTTATAACGCACCGTCAAGGAGGATTTAACGAATGAGCAAACCTGAAGAACATGGGGCACCGACAATCACCATCACCGTTTTTTCGCCGAAGGAGTCTGCAGGGAAGCAGTTTACCTTTCCAAAAACCACAAAAGTTGGAGAGGCGGCTACTGAAGCGGCACTCGCATTTGGCTATGCAACCGGTTCGACAGTGTCCTTCCAAAATGCCGACAAGAAGGTGTTGGACCGGGACAAGCCACTCGTGGCGGAGCACGTCAAAGACGGCGACTCTCTGGATATTGTTGACGTCGGTGGCGGAGTATAGCGGTGGTTCCCAAACGAGTGACTCAAATCCTGGTGGAGAGCGAGGCGGGGATCGTCGACAGTTGGGCAAAGCGAAACGGCTGGACAGTGAACATCGACGTCAACCGGTTGGAAATCGCTGCCGAAGTGCCACACCCAAAAGACAACAGCCCGCTTTTCCTACGCGGGGAGTTAAGTGGGTATCGGGCTATTCCGCCGGCGTGGCGCTTTGTAGATAAAAGCGGCAATGTGACAAAGGCGGCATTTCCGGCGCCCGGACCGGTGGTGAATGGCAAAGCATCGATTTTCCACGGTAACGTCGTCATCTGCGCACCGTTCAATCGACTGGCTTACCAAGTTGCCGGTGGTCCTCACGGTGACTGGGGTGAGTGGACGGGTTGGTTCGTTGTCACTGGCGACTTCGCAACAGCTTTTACGCTGGCTGAGATGTTGTCGATTATTAATGTTCATTTACAGTTTAGTCCAGGCAGAATGCAATGAGTGTCTTTCGTACAAAACCACTGCGAATCTCACCGGCCACCGGTTTACTGGTGGTGAATGAGAATGTCATCAGCCATACCCAGCAAGCGCTGCGAGCTTTTGGAGACGGGAGCGGAGAACGTCATGAAGGACTTGTTTTCTGGGTGGGGAAAAATATCGGCACCAGCAGTTACGTTCTCGCTGCTATTGTGCCGGAATGTGAGCATGAACCGTTTCGGGTAGTAGCGAGTCCCTCACAAATGGGAGACGCGGCACGAGCAGCAAGAAAATTAGGACTCGGGCTAATCAGTCAGATACACAGCCATCCAGACTTAGATACGCGACACTCGGATGGCGACGATGAGCTGGTGTTTATGCCTTATGAAGGGATGTTTTCGTTAGTGGTTGGGAACTACGGCGAGGGTTCTCTTGATCCAAACGAAGGCGCAGGCCTACACCAGTATCAAAATGGAGAGTGGGTTCAGGTGGAAAACGCTGCCGCAGCTTTCAGGATCGTTCCGAGTCTGATCGAGGTTGACGATGCTTAGTCGCGACGAATTCTATAATCAGCGCGACCGCTCCACGCGTCAGCTCGGTGTCGCTGACGACGTGGTTGAACGGCCTGTCGGCGTAATTGTCAGCTCGACCGCAGCCGATTCGCGTTTTGGGCAGGTAGCAGCCATTGCGCTCGTCAACATGATTGCGCGGGTCCATCGCAGAATTCGACTTGTCGTTCCACCAGCTCCATTGATCGCTAACCCACACCACGGTGGGACGAACTTGGCAGAGGCCCTTCAGCACACCATTCTGGCAATCGATCCGTTTAACGAAGTTTCCGTTGTCCACAGTGTCGATGCGATACCTGCCATAAGTATCGGTACATACCCAACCGCCGGCGTCTGGCAAATAGGTGCTCACGGAGCACGAGCGATTTTGAAGAACGACAGCTCAGGATTTCCTGGCGGTGATGGCTCTTTACTTGGTTTTGGTCTGGCGGCTTGTTTGGGAGCCGCGGCACTCTTCAGGCAGGCCCACGGGCTTGGTGTAAGTGCTCATATGGTTTCCGCATGGAATTTCTCGGAAGGAGCTGAGGCTGTTGTCGGCCCGCTGGAAATCGGACCGTTAGATGTGGGAGATGTATTAATTGTCGGGGCGGGAGCTGTCTGTTCCGCGTTGAGTTACTGGTTACGTGTGCTGGGTACAGCAGGGAAGTGGGATGTTGTCGATAAGGATCATGTGACATTAGATAACACAAGCAGGGGCTTGGGTATGTTTGCCGGCGACGCCGGCTGGAATGACAGCACGCCAGCGCGAAAAGTTGACCTGATAGCCCGCGACATAGGAGCCACGCCTCATTTTGCCTGGTACGACGAGTGGATCAAGGAGCATGACGAGGCGCGCCCCGATCTCGTGCTGCCTCTGGCAAATGAGCGTGCTGTTCGGCATCTGATAGCCTGCCGGTATGACCCGATTGTTCTGCATGCCACTACTTCTCAGTCGTGGCAGGCTCAATTTCATCGGCATATAAGTGGTATTGACGATTGCATCACCTGCCGAATGCGTGATCTGAAGGGAGGCACTTTAGGTTGCAGTACCGGCAGCATTCCTGCTTCGAATGGAGAGAGTCGTGATGCTGCACTTCCGTTTTTATCAGCGGCGGCGGGATTATTGTTAACTTCAAATCTTTATCGACTCGCAAACGGAGACTTGGCTGGTGAGGCTTTCAACCATATGTGCTTGGACTTAAGCCTAGGGCATCACGTGGTCCAATCAAGCATCTGGAACTGTAAGGACACATGTGGTAATCGTGTATCTCCACTGGCATTGCGGCGTATTTCCGAGGGAAATCGCTGGTCCAATGTTCTTTCGCCGACAACCACCTGAGTGGGCGACCCGACTTTTCAAATGATGGAAAAAACACAGCTGATTGACGCAGCACAAAAGGATTTAGCGGATTTCAAGGAAACGTTGGAATTAGCGCTGAAAACTGGGGTCGAGGATGCGAGTCTCAACGATCTCGATGATTACTTACTCGAGTTAAGTAAGACAGAACCGAAGCGAGTGGTAGAACTGTCAGAAATCGTTGCCGAACTTTACCTCAAATATGATCGGACACTGATGTATGCCTATGCCCTTAATACTCTGGTGTCAACCCTAATCGATACTCAAGAGTCCCGTAAGCTTATTCATTACTTACGTTGTGCAGTAGCGTTCGTCATCGAGCATGATCTTTTCGCTCCCGGCAAATCAATTATTGCTAACGCAGAAGGGGCCATGCGGAAAGAGATTCTGGATCGCGATGAGTACCTCGTGGTTCTTCGGGAAATGACTAAGTTTCTTACCCACTTCAATCAAGTTCCTGATGCGACTGATGTGTTTTGCCGTGCGGCAATGCACTTAAGTCAATTGGGCTCTTTTCAATCAGCATACCGTATCTTGCGCGATGCCGATGAGATGGTACAAGAATCAAAGTCGAAAGATGAGCTTCCCAAGGTGCTGGCTGCTCATGCAGTCGTCGCGTCCGACGAAGGAGATTATCTGTACGCCGAGGAGCATTTCTTGAAGGCTATTAACCTGCTTCAGGACCTTGAGCAGAGTGTGCCGGAAGAGTACTTAGTGAACCTGGCGGCAGCGCAAATGTGGCTGAACAAATTTGTGGCTGCGGCGGAGACGTTCGAGAAAATTCTAAGTAACGATTCTCTCAAGAGCGATCGCAGATTTACCGCAGCCACAAATTTGGCGGTTTGCAAACGAAACCTCAAGCAACCCGACACTCTTGAAGCAATAGACCGAGCCCGCACGTTTTGGACCAATGAAGTCACAATGGAGGCATCCGCTGAACTAGAGTTGGTTGCGTGTAAGACCTATTTAGAGGCGAAGCTCTACGAGAAAGCCCGGAGCGCATTGACTGCAGCTGTGGAACTCCTTGATCAGGAGCTATTACAGATCAATCGCCTCCACTATAGAAGAGGGTTTCGTGAGCCGTATGTTCAACGAGTTGTCTCAATGCTGTGTGAATTACCGGAACAAGGCAGGGCCGATGAAATCTTGCGCTACTTGGCCTTCGTAAAGTCGTCAAGCTTCTCAGACTGGATGTGCGTTCTAGACTGGTATGAGACTGCGATGACAAACAGTCTGTTGGAGGTGGACAAGCGAGCGCAATTGGCTGCAGATCTAAGAAGAGTACTTGAACTTGGCGCCCCTGTTTTATATGGCTATCGCGAAAAATACGAGGACGCATTCGAATCTCCCGAAACTCCCAAAACAGAATCGTTGCGCTTGCCTAACTTAAACTCTGCATGGCGCAATTTCAATTTGACGATTCGCGAAGTCTGCATTACCACAAGCATGTCGTCGCCGTTTGCGACAGCAACAGCTAAGAACATTGAAACATTGCTGCACGCGCAACTAGAGAGACAGTCCTGTTTACTAGCTATCTTGAATACTGCCGGCTTTTGCCATCTGATTCTAGTTCTTGGCGATGAATATGAGCGTCTTTCCATGCCTAGTGAGGACTTTCTGAACTTGTATGTCTCGTTGATCAAATACCAAGACAAGGGAATTACACTTGGTGAACTGAAATCGTCATTAAAGCGCGCAACTAGTCGGCTCTCGTCCACAATGGCCAGTTGGTTTCAATTAATTCACGATGGCAGCGCCCCTCAGATTGTTATCTTACCTGATCCATTTTCAGATATGGTTCCCTTGGTACCCACGATTGTCGCCGACACTCGAATGCGCGATTTACTAGCTAAAGGAATGCTGCAGTTGCGATATTGTCCGGTGCTCCACCCTGGTCATGGTGTGAAATCAGGGGGCGCCTTCCTAGGACTTTGGGATTCTAAAGAACAACTGCCCTTGGCGCGGGAAGAGCTTGAGACTGTGATCAAACTACTCAGTCCGGCAGAATTCGAATTCCTTGATCTCAACGATAGAGAGCCCGAGAACTCAGGCGAAGAGAGAATCTTGGATCGGGGAAGCAAGTGTGACTATTTTCACCTGGCTTCGCATGGTATTCCGATCAGTAACTTCACTGATCCATTTTTCGCTTCGATTCGCACTAAGGATATGACTTCTGACCCGTTGTCTCTTCCCACCATCCAGAAGCACTTCTGGGCTTACCCATACTCTTTGGCTGTGCTCAACGCTTGTCATTCCTCGGTGACAACCAGTCACAATTATCAGAAACAGTTCCGCACCAACGAGTTGATCAATTTCGCAACCTTACTTTTGCTGAATAGGCGTAGCAAGGTTATCGCAGCTCAGTGGACCACCTTTGATGTAGTAGCTTACTTCTTCATTTACGCGTTCTACAAACACGTTCGAGCAGGATCCTCGTTCACAGAAGCCTATGGCAAAGCACTCGCAGAAATGCATGACTCGGATAAGGAATCGG